>Ga0315298_1001937_pt1 | contig 36709 bp, 31 predicted proteins | sample WHS_1_MG_FD_203077 | JGI IMG/M metagenome (GOLD analysis project Ga0315298, IMG submission 203077) | Extremophilic microbial mat communities from Washburn Hot Springs, YNP, Wyoming, USA - WHS_1_MG | ecosystem: Environmental > Aquatic > Thermal springs > Hot (42-90C) | place: USA: Wyoming...
CGTCATCAAGGATTTCATCCTCTCCGGATGGTTTCAATCCACGCCCCCGCGCGAGGGGCGACACTTTTGATAAAACTAATGTAAAATACTACATATTTGGGAAGAATAGCGCGAACCCACTGTTTATTATCTTTTTTCAAATCGTTTTTACTAGGACAATGCTTGTAACTCTAAGTTTTAACTTATATTTTGCCAAGTGCGAAGCCCAGAAACCTCACATATTTCTAACCAGTTGTTTTTCAAGATAAATTTAAAAAACAAGAAATAGTGAACATGGGGTTCGCAATTCACATCAGACTAGCAAAGGATCCTCGGGATCATATCCCTTTTTTGCCCCTACATGTTCAACTCGATTCCTCCAATTGGCCCCGAGAAAATAAAAACGAAGACTGTCTTTTTCCGGATTAATTTCCTTGATCAAAGCATTTTTTAAAGCGGCCCATTTAGCTGGATCAACCATACATTCAAAGACCGAAAACTGAACCCGTTGGCCGAAATTCTTACACGCTTTGGCCACCCTGGCCAACCGTCTTTGCCCCCCTTCATCAGACGTGGACACGTCATAACTAACGACGACCATCATAGGCCCACCTATTTCCAAATAAATGGAGGATATCCGTCCAGGTCGCCCCGCAAATGCCGGGCCATTAACATAGCCTGAATATGAAACAATATACCTACCGTAACTTTTTCTTCTATGAAAGGATGAAAAATTTCTTCCTGTTTCCTTTTTTGATAACAAACAACGACCGTCTTTCGGGTTTCTTCATCCATAACGACGGCCCCGTTTTCCATTTTCTTGAAATTTTCTTTCTGAACCTGGTTAAGATTGATCAACGACAGCGTCAGGCGATCAGCTATAAACGGCCTAAACTCTTCCATGAGATCCAAAGCCAGCCCCGGCCTACCCGGCCTGTCCCTATGAAGGAACCCTACGGCCGGATCCAAGCCTACGGTTTCTAAAGCCGATTGAATATCAAGCATCAGCAAGGTATAAAGGAAAGACATCAGGCAATTGACTTCATCCAACGGAGGACGCCTATTTCTCTCTTTAAAAGAAAACGCATCTTTTTGGGCCACGATCAAATGATCGAAAACGGAGAAATAAGCATGCGCAGCGTCTCCTTCAATGCCGCGAACGGTCTCCAAATCATATTCTTTTTGAAGGAGTTCCAAGTCATTCCTGATTCGATCCGCAGCGGCCTGAATTTCATAACCGTTTATTTTGTCGCCGTGATCCCGCAGGGCCCGTCTAAGCACAGCCCGACAGTTCGCCAATTTTCCGATTAAAAAGGACCTCGCCAGCCGGGCCGCCCTTTCCTTGTCATCGGCCCAGCGATACTGCTGCCTGCGCAACAGGACATTCCCTGAAACAGGGCCTTGGACCCTGGCCAAGAACCGGCCGTTTTCAGTCAAAAAACTTAATCCCACGTTGTTTTCGGCGCAAAACCCCATCAAAAATGGACTGCAAGAGACCTGCCCGAAACAAACAATCCCACCTATGGTATGAATGGGTATTTGTAAAAGGGTTTCCCCTTCATTTTTAACCAGTACGGTCTCTCCTTCTTTGGAAAGATAGGCTCCTTGTGTGGTAACAAAGAGGGTGTTCAAATGTTTTTTCATAAATCAACAACCCTTGAAAGATATTGTTTAACCTCCTTGCCTCTACTGATAATTTTAGGCAGGCAAAGATCCGTTAAAGAGCATTGTTTACACTTTTTCCCATAAGTGGGGGGAGGTGTCTTTCCTAGGGCAAGAAATTCGCGGACTTGGAAAACGGTCCGTTTTGTTTCCTCTCGTAACTTCGTCGTAAAATGGACGGTATGACGGTGACGGGTTTTTCCGTAAAAGATAGCCCCTTCCGGTATTGAAACATCCGTCATTTCTTCCAGACAAAAAGCTTGGGCGCATAATTGGATTTCGTCACAAAGTTCGGGTTTGGGTTTTCCCCTTTTATATTCCACCGGAAAGGGTTGAAGATAACCCTTTCCGGTCTTTCTAAACTCCACCACATCGGCCATCCCGATCAAACCCAACTTTCTTGATCGAAGAGGAAGCCCCCGTTCAACCCGTCCTACGGCGGCAGCCTCTCCTTCCACTTCATGAACCCTCTCATGCAAGATCCGCCCTTCGACAGTAAAGATATTATCCGCCCAAACCCGTTCGATATGAATCAGAGCGCATTGTCGCGGGCAGAAAACAAAATGTTGAAGAGCGGAAACAGGCATGAGGTCCTCAATTTCATTTTCGTAACTTGCGCCGCTCATGGATAACCGTCCTGGGTTTCCCTATCAATTTTCGAGCAATCATATTTCTTCTGTCAAAGTGACGCCTGTGGGTAATTGTTGACGATCGACTATCACTTCATAATCTTTAAATTCCCGTGCCGGTTGACCATCGTTCCCATTCTTCTTAATCCGGATCATTTCAAAGAGCTTGTGTGAAGGGATATTACCCAACATACTTTCATGTTGGAAAACGATCAATTTTCTGGCGTTCATGCTTCCGGCCGGGCGCGCCGCCGACTGATCGAATTGAAAGGCGTTTTTCAACGATTCCCATAATAAATCCAAATCGTTGTCCGAAAAGCCCGTCTTTTCCGCCAAAAAGGGATTGACAAATCCATAAGAGACATATACGGCGTAAGGAACGGTGAATTTTCTTCCCATGGTCCTCTCTTTTTCCAAATCCCGTTCATTGGTTACCGAACCCCTGGTTATGGAGTGTTCCGCCGTAACAATCGGTTCTATGGATCGAGCGAAAGAAATTTGGACCGGTCCTCTGACTTGGCCGCAATTGATTTCTGTACTCATCACCGCTCCAAAAGTCCGAATATCATAAAAGTTCCGGCACATGAAATCCACCAAGGCCATAGCCTTTTCTTTTTCTTTGGGCAACCGAGACTTATCTTTAGGAGTATCCGCATTTTGAAATACCTTTTCCCAAGCCTCGTTATGCAATTGATTCAGGACGGCGCCTTCCTGGAAATAAATCCGATAGCCTTTTTGGTCTTTTTTAACCAGGGAAACATAATTACGGACCTTGCGTTTCAAACAGACATCGGTCACCAATCCGTGGCCGGTTTCGGCGTCCACGCGAGGGAGGTTGCCGGCGTCCGGATCGCCGTTTGGATTCGCATCCTTCACATCAAAAATATAAACAAAGTCATAGCGATTCATAGTCTCCTCCTTTTAATTTTCAGATATTGTTGTTTCCTCATCCTTTTTCATAAAAAAAGACCTCATCTGATGATAGTAACCTAAAGCAAAAAGCCCTTGTTCGGCTAAATTTAAATGGGCCGGGAAATCCGTCAGCGGGTCCAGGATCTCTTGAACAAGCTTTTCCCTGTTTACTTTACGCCCGCCTTCCAACTTAGACAGGTGATACTGGTAAGTCCGCAAAAGTCGTGGGAAAACCGCCCTCGGTGTGGCAGAGGCCGAGCCATAAAAACGATCTCTTATGGTGGCGTTTAGGTTCCCAAGGGCGTCCATCTGTGTTTTTTCCAGGGCCGCAAAAAGGCGCCCCAAACGATACGCCGGTTCTTTTCCTTTTTCGTCAAGACACATACTGACCTCCTTTCTCTGATTTCTAATCAAATAAGCTTTGATGATGCAGGCCTTCATAAAATTTACTTTTTCCGTTCTTAATCGCCTTATTACCGCATGGTACAAGGCCTCAGGATACCGCTTCCCGGTTATGACGGCTTCCAATAACGGCCCTTCCAATTGGGATGGACCGGCATCCCTGTCAGGCTTTCCGTCCCGGCGTGGACATGTCTCATCCAAAATTTGACGAATCGAAGGATACTCATCCTGCCAACCCTTTCTGCCTTCAGACAGCTCCGAATCAAGCTTAAGATCCATAAAATGTTGGCGGAGCTTCGTCAGCAAATCGTCTAAGGTACTTTGGTGAAAGAATCGGACAGCAATTCGGGCCGGGGTGGGAGCGGAAAGTCCAAAAATGAAATAACGGGTCCGTTCCGGATCCTCATCCAAATCTCCATAGGCCTCTCTTCCGAGACTTAAGGCCCTGAAGAAGGCCTGGATTTTTTTAAGGAGCACTTCGTCCTGGACGTCCTCTTCAAGGACCCATGCACCCCGAACGGCAAAACGGGCGAAGATATCTTCCGTCACCGTCGGTCTTTCCGTCCAAAAAAGGATGGTCGTATTGCCCATCACCAATCTGTGACGGTTCCGTTTGGGTCCGTCCAACATGGTGTTTAACGCCGTGAGATAGGCAAATACCGCTTCCTTGGTGGCCGGGGCATTATAGGCCTGTTCCCATCCGTAGGAGTCGAAAGCATCCTGGTTGGATCCCGCAAGTACAGCTCCGGTAGGTTGTTGTCCTAGTACCCCTTTCACTTTCGGCTCGTGAAGGCGAGCCAAAGGACCATAGACACCGGAGATCAGGCACCAACCTTTTGGATCTGGCCCATCCGATGGTGCCGTTTCCCACCATTTCTTCATCTTTTCTTCATCCCCCTCCGTTCGGGCCAACCACCATTCGATGATCCGGGGGGATTCATGGAGATAAGCGGTCGTTCCCCGAATTTGAAAAATACCGAATGTATCCCATAAATCTTCGTTTAAATAAGACTTTTCGACCTGATCAGGAAGCCAGTTTTCTAAAAAACGGCAGACCGCGGAAAATCCTTTATCTCCAATTTCCTCTTCAACTTCCTTGTATCTTCTTTTGGTCTCCCGGAAAGCTTCCAATGCCCTTTTTTTCTTACCTTCCTCTTTCGCAAGACCCAAAAGATAAGCTGTGTTATCCCAAAGAAAACAAGGGCTTAAAGCGGATCCGGTCGGTTTGTTCATGCCCAGAACCCTCATTCTTTTCGGGATCTTTTTTCTCTCCAAAGACACCCTAATATCCTGGATTTCAAATAGGCGTCCATCTTCCTCGAGGACCACGGCAAAAGAAATTTTTTGGAAACTAAACCCCCTGACGGCTACCTCATACTCGGGATCTTTCACAAACCTTTGGTAGGACTCGGCTAATGCTTGTAGAATCATAGGTCACCCCCTGGTTTCTTGAAAGGCGGGGACATTGATAACCCCGTCCTTCATAACGGCTTCAAAAAACCGGGCCTGCGGCTTGACCCGTAACCCCCTATTCCCTTCCACAACCGAACCATTTGGGTCGGGAATGAAGACCACATCCCAAAGGACGAAACCGAAATTTCGTTCCCCCCATAGCTCATCCGGAGGGGCTCCAAAGGTTTCGCCCTCTCCAAGGAGCCTGAAATGGGCCGGAAACTCTCGACAACCCAGATAGGGATGATGAAAATATTGCCCTTTTGCCGCCCTTCTCTTGAAAGACTCAAGATGCTTAGCTTCCGGGTGGTTTAAAATTTCCCCCTTCTCCCCACTCAAATTCAATACCTCCACATGGGCCTCGATTCCATACCTAACGTCCTTTAATATCCGGGAAGCCCTTTGTTGGCGATGTTCCTCAATAAATATCCCTAAGGCGCCTTTGCCCTTTTTTCGAACATTTTCGATGTTCCTCGAAGGGATCTTCTGATCCAATTCGTTCCTTCTTACCTGGGTAAAGCGGATGGGGGCCAAAACATGAATTTTGTCTACAACCCATTTCATTTGGGGCTTCCAATAAATGGCCTCGAGAATCCCCCTGGCCGCACTGGGTGTCATAAATTCATAAGAAACCCTTTCGACCTTCATTTCAGGCCTGTTGAAGGAAGCATAGTCCCCCCAGACTTCAAGTTTAACCCCGTAGGCCATAACCTTCCCTCCTTTCATATCAATAAGGATTCCGGATCCCATGTAGCCTTGTCAAAGCAAAATCCCACTTCCGGATCATAATAGGGCTCCAAACAGGGCAGGTAGTTAATTGAATTCCCAGCTTGTTGAAACAAACCCCTCGATTCCATAAAAAACCTTTTCGGGACTTGAACTACAAACCTTTGCAAAGACCTCATGAGGGAGCAAGGGAGATAGTCTTTAAAAAATCTCAGTCTCGCTAAGTATTCTTTCCCTTCTTCTCCCCACGGAACAAAAACGGCTTCTCCAACCTCCTTTATCATTCTAAATCTTTGGGAGAGGTTTTTGAAACCAAACATAAAGGGCATCTCTTTATTATTTGGAATTTGCAGTTCGTCCAAAATCTGATATCGGTCCCACCGTTCCTTTTGGGACCAGTAATAGAGACGGAAATAATGTTCCACGGCCTCCAGGGAAAGGAGGTCTTCATACAAGGAGGCCCTTCCCTCCCCTCCTAAAATTTGGGATGTGGCGTTTATCGTATCCCGTAGAAACGTCTCGCTTTCCTGATGTTCTGAACGAAACAGAAAGGTGTTCCCCTTCGGGAACCTGCCGTTACGATTACAGCGTCCAGCCGCTTGGGCGACGGAATCCAACCCAGCCAGGGAACGAAATACCACCGGAAAATCAAGGTCTATCCCGGCTTCAACGACTTGAGTGGAAATCAACCGGCAAGGTTCGCCACGATCAAGGGCTTTTTTTATACGACCAAGGACCTCGGCTCTATGGGCCGGGCACATGCCGGCCGAGAGATGATACACCCCTTCACGGTCTCGACACCGTAAAAACAAATTTTGAGCGTGCCTGCGGGTGTTGACGATGCAGAGGACATGATGATAATTTCCGATTTTTTCGGAAAGATCGTCATCGGAAAGCCTTCCCAAATCCTCCACGGTCACTCTCTTCAACACCTCGTATAGCCGCTTCGGCTCCGGAACGATCTCCCGCACCCCAGCCAATCCTATAGGAAACTCCTCCCTTTGATGAACAGCGGGCTGGGTGGCGGTACATAACACTACCGTTGATCCATACATTGGACTTGCGAGCTCTTTCAGGACCGCTAAGCAAGGCCTCAAATAATCCACCGGCAGTTTTTGGACTTCGTCCAAAATGATGACCGATCGGGCCAAGTTGTGTAATTTTCGACAACGACTCGGACGGTTGGAAAAGAGGGATTCGTAAAATTGAACGGTCGTTGTCACCACAATCGGGGCATCCCAGTTTTCGGAGGCCAAGCGGCCGGCCAAAGTTTCCTTTTCCGGGTTTACCGTGCTGTGATGCTCAACAACCGGATCCTCAAGCCCCTTATCCTTAAGGGAAGCCGTCACCTCCCTGAAAACCCGGGCATTCTGCTCGATGATGCTGGTGAAAGGAAGGACGTAAATGATCCGTTGCAGCCCGTATTTTTTGGCGTGTTTTAAGGCAAAAGCCAAGGAAGATAGAGTCTTTCCGCCGCCGGTGGGAACGGTCAAAGAGAACAAGCCGGGAGATTTTTCCGCGGCGGCCAGGCATGCCTGACGGACTTCAAACCGCGTTTTGTTGACGGTGGAGTCGTCGCACCCAAATTTTTTTCGGACATACTCCTCCAGACAATCATCAATTTGTTTCAGGATGTCGCCTGGCCAAATCGGCCGCTCGGATTCGATGTCCGGATTCAAAAAACAGGCCGTATCCAGGAAATCCGCATCCACCAAACAAGAAAAAATCATGCGGATAAAAAAGGAAAATCGAAAGGCGGCTTCATTTCGTTTCCCTTCAAAGGCCTCTTTTAAAAACATGGGAAGTTCCAGATCCTTAAAAGGGGGGAGTTGGCCAAGGCCATGTTCCCATGGGGGGAGCTTTTTCGTTAATCTTTTATAAAGGCATGCGTTTGCGCTGACTCCATCCAAAAGCCCGGCGTGGTGCCCTGAGACGGCATAGGCCAATAAATAACCCAAACAAGGTATCTTTTCCGTCGCATATTGGGCGCCGGCGCTGGTGTGGTCCACTTTCTCCCTGATTTCTGCCTCGTGAAAATCTTCCGATGAATCCTGTAGGAGATATCGTTGGAATTCTTCGGAATATTTTCCCAGATCATGCCAGAGGCCGGCCCAAAAGGCCCATTCCCCGCCACCAAAGGGTTCGGCAAAGTGACGGGCCAGCTCGGCCACGCATTTCAGGTGTTCTTGCAAAGGCTGCAATCTTTGCGTAGGCTGACCCTGGCTGTCTGTGCTGTGGGCGAAGTAGCGGTCCATTCTCGAATCCTTTAATAGGGATGGGTAGTTAGTCAAATTCCCCAAAGCACCCAAATTGTAAATTATAAAACTGACAACATTATGTCATAATATTCCCTCCCCAAAAATTTCCCCACCAGGAAATAGAGGCCAGGAAGATCCCCTTAAACTGATCATTTTTCGGTACTTTTTCTTAAGAAGTTTAATGGCCGGGTGATAAAAGTAGGATTTTTTCGAAATTATCGAGATAAATCAAGAGGAAAAATAATAGGGCAAGGAACGGCCCCTTCTTTTTCCTCAGGCTTCAAACTTGACATCCGGGCATTCGGCGGCGGTTGCAGGGAGGACCGGGCGGGAGGGGAGGCTTTCGATGACCCGCATGGCCTTCCACTTCCCTTGCAGAAAGCGGAAATAAAAGGCCAATCCCAGGAGGCTGACATAGACGGTGGCGATGGTCCAGGCGGCCATGATCCCCAAGCCGAAGACGGACACGGCCAGCCAGGTGGGCAGAGCCAGGCCGCCCAAGGAAAGGACTACGATCATGACCATGACGAAGCGGGTGTCTCCGGCCCCCTTGAGGGCCGAGGCGAAGATGATGTTCATGGTGTCGAATATGGAATAAAGGGCCACGAAGCGGAGGAGGACCTCGGTCAACCTCCTGATTTCGGGAAACTGGGAGGCCTCAGACCTCGCGGCGAAAGGGGCGGTGAAAACCCCCGGCAAGAAAAGATAGGCCAAGGCGATCAGGGTCATGTAAAGGAAGGTCATGAGGAAACCGGAATAGGCGCTGCGAGCGGCCAGGTCCGGCCGATCCCCCCCCAAGTATTGGCCGGTCAAAACCGACACGGCCATACCGAAGCCGATCATGGGCATGAAGGCCAGGGTATTGATGTTGAAGGCAATGTTGGTCGCGGCCAGGCTGACCGTACCCAGCCGTCCCACCACCAGGACGAAGACCGTAAAACCGGCCATATCGAGAAGAAATTGGACCCCGGCCGGAACCCCGAACTTCAGCAATCGGACGAAGAGTTCCCTATCGAACCGCCACCCCGAAAGGGTGCCATAGAGCCGGTTCAAGGAAGGCCGACCCATGAGGATCAGGTAGAGGACGAAGGAGGCCGCTCCGGAAAGGACCGAGGCCAGGGCCGCCCCTTGGATGCCCATCTCCGGAAAGCCCAACTTACCGAAGATCATCCCATAATCCAAAACCAGATTAACCGCCGTGGAAGCGAAATTGACCCACATCACCGGCCAGGGCCGCCCCAGGCCGGTGAAAAATCCGGCCAAGGCCGAAGCGGCGATGACCGGAAAACCCCCCAGGCAGAGCCAACGGAAATAGGTCTCCTCCTGACGACGGATGGCCGTCTCGTGCCCCACCCAGTCGAAGATCGGCCCGGCCCAGGGGATCATGGCCAAAAGGGCAAGCCCCCCCAGCATTGAAAAATAGACCCCCTGCCAGACCGCCGGCCCGATCCGCGTCATGGATCCCGCCCCGTAATATTGGGCGACGAAGGTCCCCACATAACCGGCCGTGCCGATAAAAAAACTCATGACCGCGAAATTGAGCATACCGGCCGGCATGGCCGCGGCGATGGCTTCCGCCGAATACCAGGCCAGGAACATGCGGTCCACGAAGTGTTGGACGGTCCAGGAACCGGAGCTCAAGATCAGAGGGAAGGCCAGGGAAAAGACCTCCCGCCCCCCACCCTCGCCCCGCCATTGAATTTTTAGAGAAATGGACATACTGGTCGGCTCATTATGGTATGGACCCGGCGGGTTTCCGGTGACGGTCGTTTTGTTCTGAACCTATTAATCATAGAGGTCTTCGGGTCTTTGGCGGAAAAACAAACAAGGCAAGAGACCGATCGGGTATAACGATCGTTCCTTGCCTTGTTTACCCTTTATTCCTGAAAACAATGTGACGGTTGAGAGGTCTTCCCGGTCGAGTCCTCGGCCTCGTATCATGATAACGATTTACAACGACGGCCCTTCCGGAAAGGAATTCATTTCCGAAATCAGTTGCGGGCGCAGTTTTTGGTAAGTTTTCCAATAGGCCCGCCGGATCTTTTCCCTATTGGAGGAAAAGAAAAGTCCGACCCGGACGCAGGCCCGATACAGCGATTCTTTGTGGAGATCTACGGGCAATTTCACGGGAACCAGCCCTTCCGGGAGTTTCTCCTTGATGCCGGCGATCATTTGTTCCCACGCCGGAGACAGGCGTTTCTTTTCCTCCTGTAAATACTGGAAGAAAGGGACCAGGATCAGATCCACCTTATCTTTCAAGGATTGTAGAATTTCGGGACGGGCCGGGGCAGAGATGACCTCCACGCCCAACCGATCCAAGAAGGTGACGATAAAAGTTTGATACACCTCGGTGGCGTTCCCCGGGACCAAGGCCACCCGACGCACCCCCCGGTATTTCCAGACCGGGCCGAATTGGACCCGGACCTGGTCCAAGAAGTTTTCCGCCAACCAACAGCGGTGGTTGTCCAGACGATCCTTGGCCCGTTTGATAAGTCTTTTCCCGTACAGACGGATGTAACTGTAATAAATGTCCATTTTCATCAGCCGTTTCAGAATGGCCGGCCAGGAATAGAAAGTGTTCAGGGCCTGGTAAGCGGCCTGTTGCAGTTCGACTTCGGTCATCTGCCGCGGCCGGTGAACCACATGGGAGCCGTCATAGAGCTCCCACCTGCGGGTGAGCAGACGGTTTTCCCGCTCCAGGGTCTCAAAGGTCTCGGTCCCCGGCAGGGGCGTGAGCATCATGAACTGAGCCGAATCAATCCGATTGCGCACAGCGAAGCGGGTGGTGGCCCGAATGGTCTCCTCCGTGTCCTCATCGGCCCCGACCATGAACATGCCGTGAATATGGATTCCGTGCCGGTGAAAGGCCTGGATGGCCTTTTCCATGGCGGCCTGGTTCTGTTTCTTTCGGTAGGCCTTGAGTACTTGGTCATCGGCGCTTTCGAAACCGATATAGACTCCCCAGCAGTGGGTCTCCCGCAACAGTTGCAGGAATTCCCTGTCAAAGGCCGACTCGGCCCGGACCTGGGTGCTCCAACTGGTCCGGAATCCCTCGGCCTTCATCCGGGTCAGAAGCTCTTTGGCCCGCGCCGGATGGGCGGCAAAGTTGTCATCGCAGAAAAAGAGGTGGTTGGCCTGGGAAGCGTTTCGGCGTATCTCCTCCAAGATCAGGTCGGCGGAGCGAAAACGGTAGGCCCGACCGAACATGGTCACCACCGAACAAAACTTGCAGGCAAAAGGGCAACCTCGGGAAGTAGCCACGGGCACCACGGCCTGCTTGGGATTCCACCCTTTGATCAAGGAAAAATCCGGGATCGGCAGGATATCCAAATCCTGAAGCAAAGGGCGGTCGGGATTGTGAATGGACCGCCCCTCTTCCCTATAGGACAATCCCGGGATCCCTTCTACAGAGCACCGCTCGTTAAGGGCGGCTATCAGCGCTGGAAAGGTCTCTTCACCCTCTCCCCGGACCACGAAATCCCCATGGGCCAAGGCCTCCTCGGGGAGAAAGGTGACATGAGGGCCGCCGTAAACCACTATTTTCCCCAAAGCCCCGGCCCTGTCCCCCAAGGCATAGGCCCGAGGTATCGTGCTGGTAATGGAAGAAATCCCGACCAAGTCGGCCCATTTCAGGTCCGCCTCTTCCGAAGGACCGGAGGTTTCTTCTATAATCAGGCGGACTTCAATACCTTGTGAACGAAGGATGGTCCCCAAAAGGATGGTCCCCAAACGGGGAATTTTGGCCCGACTGAAGACATGTTCGGCCGGGGGACGAGGTTCAATCATGAGGACGCGTCTTATTTTTTCTTTTTTCATGTTTCTCTTTCTTTAAAGGTAAAATAAAAGGATCATCTCCAAAAAAAGGGGAGAGGAGGGAATTGCAGGTTGATTGGGTTCATTGGGTTGCTTGGGTTTACTCTGAACTCACGATGCTGGATACTGGATGCTGGATCCTCGATCCTTTATCCTGCATTTCGAATTCTGAAATCCGAACAAAAAACCATGATCGGTTTGGGGGTCAATCGAATGAAATCCTTGGCCCCTTCGAACAACAAACAGGGAGAAGGACCAAATCGTTTTTTTCAGCATACGCCTATCAGTGAATAAAGTAAAGAAGAAAGGGAAGGTACCGGGAATCCCTTTCTGGGCTTGATCCGACCAAAAACGATCCTCGGCCCGGGGAAAGGCTAACTTTATTTTAGCGCCAGCCAAAGATTCAGCCGAGCTTGGGGCAGTTTAGACAAAAAGAAGGCGGAGCATTTCGGGCAAAGGATTTTCTGAAGCGTCGGTAGGCCCGGGAACGCCAAACAGCTAAAGGGGACCGCTCTTGAATGTTTCCAAAGACCAGCCGTGGCAGCGGTTGTTTTTGGAGACCGGGGTAATAAAAGGTGTCCCTGACCTGAAAATTGGTATACACACAAGGGGTTATCGCGCCATCCGAGGCGATGCAAAAAGCCCGTTGCACATTTTCACTGCAGTGGGATCCTTTTTTTTCCCAGGGGGGGAGAAAGTAATGGATCGTAAGCCCCTTTTTTTCCCCTTCCCGGACCAGGGTTCGAAAGTAGGCCTCCGTCTCCTGATAGGCCTCGAGGGATGACGGGCGAATGGCCTGAGATCGGAGGGCGTCGGAGGGAACGAAGTCCAGGGTGCTGAGGACGACCTGGCTGACCCCTACATTGGAAAATATACGGGGCAAGTTCTCCAATTCCGCCAGGCCGGAAGAAAGTACCATGTAGGCAATATGGACGGCCGGCGTATCCATCCCCCGCCTCGCCTTTTCCCTACCGAGGGACTCCACGGCCTTCATCACCTTGGAAAAACGCGTGCCTTTTCGGATGGCGTCATTGCTTTTTTCTTCCAAACCCGCCAGGGAGAAGGCGATCACCTCCAGACCCGCATCCACCACTCGCTGGACCATCTCCCCTTCCAAGAGCATGCCGTTGGTGGTCGTCCCCGTCTTCAACCCCCTTTTTTTGGCCAGGGTGGCCATGTCAAAGAAATCCGGATGCAACAGGGGTTCTCCCCAACCCTGCAAATGCAGATATTTCGTCGCGAAAAAGGCCGGTTCGATTTTTAAAAACGCATCCCAAGGCAAAAAGCGGTTGCTCCAGGAATCTTTATAGACGGTGCGGGGACAATACACGCAGGCGGCGTTGCAATGGGTGGTGATTTCCACCTGGATCCAATCCAAACCGCCTTGAAAAAAGAAAGGGAGGTTAATCATTCCTCCGTCCGGCCAGGCCGTGACCCTCTATACCACCGGATCCTAACGCCGTCTACCGGTCGGATAGAAAACGATGGAGGGGCAAAACCGGGTATGCTCCCAAAAAGAAAGGGCCGAAAGGGGATCAACAGTCTTCCGGCCCCGCTGTTTCTTGGTTCCATTACTTGACGATCCAAACCGAACAGGGGCTGCGTTCGGCCACGCGGAGGGAGACGCTCCCTAAAAAGAATTTTTTGGCCCCATGCCTTCCATGGGAACCCAGGACCACCAAGTCGCATTTGTTTTCTTTGAGATATTTCAAAATCTCTGCGGCCGGTTGCCCCTCTTTCACCACCGTCTTGACCTTGATCGAAGCCGAACTCATTTCGGTTTTCAGTTTTTCCAAGAGGTTTTGAGTTTCCTTCCTCAAGGCATTATCCAATAGAGAACATTCTTTTTCGGTGATACTGACCGGGCAAACCGATTCGGTGACGGAGAGGATCACCAATTCCCCCTTTTCCTGGGAGGTCAATTCCAGGGCTTTTTTCAATGCCTTTCGTGAGGGTTCGGATCCGTCATAAGCCAGAAGGACTTTCATCACGGCCTCCTTTTCGCAATGGTTAAGCCGTTCAATCGGCTGTTATGGTTACGACAAAACGTCTATAACTTCGGAGGGGCGAAAAGAATCCCACCGAACAGTAGATAGGCCAAGATCAGGGTCCAAATGATATTCACAATCTGGGCGACCACAAAGGCCAAAGCGGGCCTGCCCCCTTCCATTTCCACCAGGTCGGCGAAGCGGGTTTCCAACCCGATACAGGTGAAGGCCAGGGCGAACCACATGGTCCGAAGCCAGGTCAAGGGACCCTTGACGGCCGCCACCGTCTCCGGGCTGAGGAAGAAGGAAAAAACCACCGAGGCGATGACGAAGCCCAGAACGAATTTGGGGAAACGATACCAGATTTCCATCAATCCGGGTTTCTCTCCGCCGGGGATTTCCTCCGCCTTTTTGAAGGTCCAGACAATAGAAAGGATAAAGGCCGCTACCCCGATCAGCACATTCTGACTCATCTTGACGATCACCCCCACCTTCATGGCCGTCTCGCTGATCAGTGCCCCGGCCGCCACCACCGAACCGCTGGTATCGAGGGTGCCGCCGATCCAGGCCCCGGCCACCACCTCAGGGATGCCGAAGTACTTGGCGATCATCGGTTGAAAGACCAACATGGGCACGGCGCAGATTAAGACGATGGAGGTGACGTAACTCAATTTTTTGGGATCACCTTTGACCGCCCCGGAGGTGGCGATGGCCGCGGAGACGCCGCAGATCGAAACCCCGCTGGAGAGCATCGCCGAGAACTCCTCGTCAATGCCCAGTTTCCGACAAAACCAGTAACAGGCGTACCAGATCACCGCCACGACCAAAATGGCCTGGACGATGCCGTAGGCCCCGGCCTCGACAATCTCTCCGAAAAGGATCCCCGATCCCAAAATCACCAACCCTGTTTTGATGTAAAATTCGGTCTTGACCGCCGGCTTTAACCACTCCGGCAGTCCAATGACGTTACTGACAAAAAGCCCGATAAAGAGGCACCATAGGACATATTCAAGACCGTAATAGTTGATAGTGTAATTCCCGGCTAAAAACAGGGAAATCCAAGAAAGGATGTAGACGACCGGGAAGCCGACGATAAAAAGGCCGGCCTTTTCCTTCATCAAGGCCATGGCGATCAGGCTCAAAATCAGGTAACCGATACCGAGATAAATCGACCAAAGGATATTCTCTGAGGAAAAGACCTTTTTCGGAAGCTGACCGGCATATCCCTTCATTTCTTTGGCCAGCTTTTCCGTCTTCTTTTTCAGCTTTTCGTCTTTGATATTCTTGGCCCCTTCTTCCAGTTTTTTGGCCGCCTCTCCCACTCCTTTTCGGTCTTTCGCCGCAACCGCCTTTTGCAGTTCCTGAACCAGCGGCAAGACCTCTTGTTCATTCTTTTCCTGGATACCGGCGATCAATTTATCCACGGCCGGACCGGCTTCCTGGAGATAGGATTGGAATTCCCCGGCTGTGGTCCATTTAAAATTGGGGGTTTTGATTTTGACGCCCAACAGCATCAAAATAATGATAAAAAAACCGATCCACACCGCCAGCCACTCGTCTTTTTTCCAAAGACTGCTCCAATCGATACCTTGTTTTTCCGCCATTATCCTTCCTCCTGTCCCGGTTAAAGAAATAGATGAATTCGTTACCGGATTTCCACCGCCCTCTTTAGCCCCCTTCAGCGGAACGAAACCGGACCCATCGTTTCACCTCCTCTCTCTTTAACAAGAAATCCTTTGGGAAAAGAATGAAATGGTTTTACCCCCCTTTCGGGATTATCGGGCGATCTTGTGATCTTCGGTCCTGTTTCCTCATCCCTTTATGGTCTCGCCCCCATTTCCCGGAGGCCCCCCTGAACCCGCCTCACCCGGCCGGGGAAGGATGTTCCCCATCCCTGGACCTCTTCCTCGGTTGGGAATAGCAAGACCCTTCCCTGAGGGAAACTCCTTACCGGTCTCTTACCTAATGATCTTTGCTTGAATAGAAAAGGAACCTGTCAGTTAACACGTAAGCCGGTCCCAAGACCGAGCGCCCTTTACTTTAAAAGTCAAGGAAATGTTAACTGCAAAAAAACAACGGAAGAAACATTTGTGGTTTCCTTACCCAAGCGGCAAGGAAATAGGTTGATGGTTAAAGCAGCCTTTTTATACATAAAAAGGAAAAACGATGAAGTCAACTTTTTTTTCTATTTTCTGAAAAAAGGGAGCGGGTCCCTCTTGGCCCTGGGCAGGGGGAAAAGGCGGTGGGTCTATGGTATCGGCTGGGGGATAAAGGCTGGGCGGCATCCCCCTTTACCAGGAGAACACGACTCCGGCTGATACCGCTTGGAAGGGGCCGGTAAAGGGAGACGGGCGGGAAATTGGGGCCCTTGTTTTAAGCAGAGGAGCGGCCACCTATTTTCCTTTTCATTAAATTGGCGGCGATGAGCAGGGGGTCCCAGACAGGGCTGAAGGGAGGGGCATAGGCCAGGTCCAAACGGGAGATATCATCCACGGTCATCCGCTGATGGAGGGCCACGGCCAAGGTATTGATCTTTCTCGCCTCACCGTCCCGGCCAATCCAATTCGCCCCCAGGAGCCGTCCCGAAGAGGCGTCGGCCACGATCTTGAGTAAGGTCTTTTGGGCACCGGGATAGGCCGCTACCCGGGAAGACGCCTCGACCACCTGGGAAACGGCCCGAAGGCCCAGGGCCTCGGCCTGGGCTTGGGTAATGCCGGTCAGACCGATCTCCAAATCGAAGATCTTGACACAGGCCGTTCCGAGCACACCGTGAAATTCCGTCCGACCGCCCACGGCGTTCTCCCCGGCGGCCCGGCCCTCCTTGTTGGCCGTATCCCCCAAAGGGATAAGGACCGAACGACCGGTCACCTGGTGGTGTTTTTCGCAGCAATCACCGGCGGCCCAGATATCGGGCAGGTTGGTGGCCAGAAAGGAATTCACGCGGATCCCCCCGCTTTCCCCCAAAGCCACCCCGGCCTCTTTGGCCATCTCCACATTAGGGGTCACCCCCACACCGAGGAAAAACAGATCGGCGGGGAATTCCCCTTTGTCGGTCAGAATGGCTTGGGCCTCCCCGGCCTGGTCTTGAAAGGCAAGGGGGTGAACCTCTCCGACATACCGAACCCCGTGTCTTTCGATCTCTTCGACGATGATCGGCCCTAGTTCCGGTTCCAACCCGCTGTAAGGGTATTTCCCCCGATAGAGGAGGGTGGTTTCTATCCCCCTTTCCCGGAGGGCCTCGGCCACCTCCAGGGAGATGTATCCCGCCCCGACGATGACCGCTCGGGCCGGTTTTTGTTCATCAATGAACCGGCGGATACGGATCCCGTCGGTCATGTCTTTCAAGGTAAAGATGTTTTGGGCTTCTTCCCCGGGGATCCCCAACCTTTTGGACCGGGCGCCGGTGGCCAGGATCAGGCGGTCATAAGAAAGTTCATAATCTTTCCCGGTTCGAACCACCCGGACCGTAAGTCGCCTTTTCTCCGGATCTAAGACCAGGGCCTCGTGGCCCAAACGAACATCGATACCGTGTTTCTCTCGAAATTCCTCGGGGGTGCGGGCGATCAGCACCTGGTAATCGTGGATCATATCCCCGATGTAGTACGGCAGGGAGCAGGCCCCATAGGAGATATACTCCCCCTTTTCCAGCATAATGATCTCGGCCTCCGGGGCCCTTCTCCGGGCTGCGGCCGCGGCCGAAGGACCGGCGGCGGATCCGCCGACGATCACCACTTTTATTTTTCCCTTCACGATCTTGAAGAAAACCCCTGTTGATCTACGGAGTCACGTGCTTAAAGACTTGGGTGAAGACCCCCCACCTTTTCAGAAGCTGTAAGGCACTGGCCAGTTGAGGATCGTCCAAATCCTCCTCCCCTTTCTTGGCGCCGTTCCCTCCGGGTTCTTTTTCCTTGATTTTTCCATCCTCCTCCATATGCCGTTCCAGGTCCTTTTCCCTTAAGGCCCGGGGTTCTTTCTCTTCCACCCCCCCCTTGCGCAAAGGCTTTCCTTTGATGATGATGTCCGGCGTGATACCTTTGGCCTGGATGGAGCGCCCGCTGGGGGTAAAATAGCGGGCTGTGGTTAGTTTGATGCCCGAATTGTCTTCCAAGGGGATGATGGTCTGGACCGACCCCTTGCCGAAAGTGGGCATACCGAGGATAATGGCCCGTTTTTGATCCTGCAAGGCCCCGGCGACGATCTCCGAGGCGCTGGCGCTGCCCTCATTGACCAGGACCACCAAGGGATAACGGCGGGGGACCTTGTTGGGCTGGGCGGTGAACTTTTGGCTCTGTTCCTTGGTCCGGCCTTGAATGGAAACGATCACCCCCGATTCCAAAAAGACATCGGCGATCTTGACCGCCTCGTTCAAAAGGCCGCCGGGATCGTTGCGCAGGTCGAGGACCAGCCCCTTCAACCCGTCCTTGCTCGAAGATTCCAGCTTGGTCAAGGCGGCCAGGAAGTCCTCGGTGGTCTTTTCCTGGAAAGAACTGATGCGGATATAACCGTAGCCTTCCTCGAGCATCTTGGACTTGACGCTGCGGATAGGGATCACATCCCGGACGATTACGTATTTCTGGGGTTCCTTGGCCCCTTCATGGAGGATGAGCAATTGGACCTTGGTCCCCTTTGGTCCACGAATCATCCGCACCGCCTCGTTGAGGGTCATGTTCTTGGTGCTTTTCTCGTCGATCTGGAGGATCTTGTCTCCGGGGGCCAGACCGGCCCGGTCCGCCGGGGAACCTTCAATGGGCGAGACGACGGTCAAGACGCCGTCCTTGAGAGTGATCTCGATGCCGATGCCGCTGAATTTTCCGGTGGTTTCGATCTCCAGCTCCTTCAATTCCTCCGGGGTGAGAAAGGTGGAGTGGGGATCCAGGGTGCTCATCATTCCCCGAATGGCCCCGTAAATCAATTCCTTAGGATCCTTTTCCTCTACATATTTCTTTTGGATCTCGTTCAGGGCCTCGCTAAAGATCTTGATCTTGGAAAAGGTCTTGTCAATGTCGGCGGCATCGCTTCCCTCCCTTGGGGAACCCCCGAAAAGGAAAAGGGCGACCACCAACAAAACCAACCCGGCATATTTCAATTTATAACTACCTTGCATAGGATCCCCCTAATTCCCCGACACCCATCTCCCACCCCTCCATAAGTTTAGGCCGCCCCGGAACAGGGATCTTCCGTCCCGAAACGGAAATGACAACCGATGGCCCCCTTCTTACTTTCCGCCCTTTGGTTAAAAAAGGGCGGGTTTTTACACCTATTTCTTAAAACTATTCATTAAGACCCCCATCAATAGAAGTCAAGCGATTTCTCTTGATTCGGCCCCTTTAGGCAAAAAAACAGCAAAAGGAAGGCTTATACCTCCTTTCGTCATCTTCGTCGCCACTCCCTTTACCCCGATCCAGCCCATACGCCATTTTCCCCTTGACGCCCTTACCCTTTCTCCTTTATACTTCAAAGGTTTTGTAGGGCTTCCCTTTGCCGGACTGAAAAACGGTTAAGAAAGGTCCGGCGCTCCCAGTAAAAAGGTGGTCAGTCAATCCAACGATTAATAAAATATGGACCCGAGCCACCCAGACTCGCGCTACGAAAGACCCGTCGACCCAACCGGACCGACAGGGGTCAACTTTCCAGGCAGGATGGCCTGTAGTTATGAACGACCGGGGATACCAACTGCTTCAGGAGACCGTAGAACGGTTGTTGCGCCGCAATGCCTATCTCCACCTGAACAATGTCCTCCGCAAGACCCATCCTGCCGATATCGCTCATCTTTTAACCCTGCTCAATGACCGCTCGGCCCGCAGCGTCTTCGAGCACATCCCTGACAAGGAAATCGCCGCCAATGTCCTATCCGAGTTAGAACCCGGCTTCCGAAAGACCTTTCTCCAGGGCTTGGAAGTAGGGAAACTGGTGGAGATCCTTTCGGTCATGGCCGACGATGACGCCGCCGACCTGTTGGCCGATCTCCCCGACGACCGCCGACAAGAGATTTTGGGCCTCCTCTCCCACGAACATACCGAAGACGTTTCCGAACTCTTGGCTTATCCCGAAGGTACGGCCGGGAGGATCATGACCACCGATTTCCTGGTCCTCCCCAAAAACATGACCGCCCAGGCCGCCATCCAAGAAGTCCGCAAGGCCGCGGAAAAAGAGATGGTGTTTTATCTCTATGTCACCGATGAAGAGGGTCGGTTGGTCGGCGTCCTCTCCCTCCGCCAATTGGTCACCGCCCAAGACTACACCCCCTTGGAAGAGATCATGATCCGAGACGTGATCAAGGTCCACGTAAACACCGATCAGGAGGAGGTAGCCCGCCTGGTGTCCCTCTACAACCTCTTGGCCATACCTGTGGTGGACCACGGCGACCTGCTGGTGGGAATCATAACCGTGGACGATGTCATTGACGTTTTACGCGAAGAGGCCACGGAAGACCTGATGAAGATGGCCGGGACTTCGGGTGAGGAAATCAGCTATTCGTCGGTCTGGAAGAACGCCAAGGCCCGCCTCCCCTGGCTCTTCGCCTCCTGGGTCAGCGGCATCATCGCCATGAACGTCATCGGCGCCTTCAGCACAGGCTTCAGCGCCCAGATGGCCGTCTTCGCCCTGCTGGCCACCTTTATACCCATTGTCAACGGCATGGGCGGAAATGTAGGCACCCAAAGCCTTTCCATCATCGTCCGCGGGTTGGCTACGGGTCGGGTGGACGCCAAATCCTTTGCAAAAGAAATGTTCCGGGAAGTTCGGGTGGGACTGATTCTGGGTATCTTTTACGGTATTCTCCTCGCCCTGGCCGGCGTCCTCTTCACCCGGCAAACGGTTGTCGGTCTGGTGGCCGGATTGGCCATATGCATCAACATGACCTTGGCGGCGGTCATGGGCACCTTTTTACCCCTCATCGCCGCCCGCTTTAAGGTGGATCCGGCCGTAGCCTCCGGACCCTTCATCGCCTCCAGCCTCGATGTGGTCGGGGCCACCGTCTTTTTCTTGATTTCCTATCTGTTGCTCCTCTGATCCTTCAGCTGACCGAAAAAGGATATTCCTGCATTAGCCTGCCGTCGAGAAAGAGCTGGGCCTTCCATTGGCCGACGAATTTGGCCTCGAAAGGGGTGATGTTCAAAAGCCCTTTTTTAAAAGAGATATAGGCCCAGGTGATGAAGGTCGGATTGTGGTGGGGGACGTTTTCCTTGATGCGCACCGTTTCCTGCACCTTGCCGTCCGGTCTGACCCAAAGGACCTTGATCTCGTGAGGTCCGGCAAGGCCGGTCCAGGTGGTATACAGATAAATGCGGTCCTTGCGGCTGAAGGAGGTGGAGGGGATGATCCGTTTCAGATCCTTGGTCAAGACCGAGGTAAAAGACAAGGAACCGGGAGAGGGCGGCCTCTTTTCTTCCGGAACCGGCCGGGGTTGAACGGTGACACGAGGAGGGGAAGGACTCTCTTCTTTTTTTCTCCCACAGGCCGGGGTCAAAAGGATAAAGCACAACAAAAAAACGGCCCCGAGGGTCCATGGCCGCCGGACCCGCCTCAACGGGCCTACAGCCTGGTCGGCGCGTCCTTTTCCGATACGATTCAACCTACCCTTCATGGTTCGGACGCAAGGCGGACCTTACGAAGGTTCTCGAACCTTCCCCTTTCCTTCGTAAATTTCTTTGATGTAATAAATAGGCTTTCCTTGTGATTCGTGATAAGTCCGGACCTGGAGTTCCCCCAAAAGGCCCATGCTGATGAACTGGATGCCGATGAAAATCAATAAAATGGCCAAAAGCAAGATAGGGCGGTTGGCCAAAGGCACGGCGAAGAACATCCGCTGCACCGTCAGATAGGCGGCCAAGGCCGACCCGGCCAGGCCGGAGAGGATCCCCCAAAGGCCGAAGACATGGATGGGACGGGTGGAGTAGGTCAAAAGGAACTTGACGGTGATCAGGTCCAAAAGGACCCGGATCGTCCTGGAGATCCCGTACTTCGAACGGCCGAACTTCCGGGCCCGGTGGTTTACCGGGATCTCGGCGATGGTCACACCCATCCAGCTGGCCACGGCCGGGATAAAACGATGGAGCTCCCCGTAAAGGCGGACGTTTTTGACCACTTCCCGTCGGAAGGCCTTCAGGGTGCAGCCGTAGTCATGCAGCCGCACGCCGGTCACCCAGGAGATCATCTTATTGGCGATTCGGGAAGGGAGTCTTCGCGAAAAAAAAGGGTCTCGTCTCTTGACCCGCCAGCCGCTGACGATGTCGAAGCCTTCACGGATCTTGGCTACCAGGGCCGGGATGTCGGCCGGATCGTTTTGGAGATCTCCGTCCAAGGTGACGATGATCTCTCCTTCGGCCAGGTCGAAGCCGGCGGACAAGGCCGCGGTCTGACCGAAATTCTTACGGAACCGGACGACCTTGATCTTCCCTTTTTCTTCCGCTTCTTTGATCAACAGGGACAGGGTTTCATCTTGGCTGCCGTCATCCACGGCCAGGATCTCATAAGACAGGCCAGAGGATTCAAGGGCCCGAAAAAGCTCATCGAAGAGGACGGGAATGTTTCGGGCTTCATTATAAAAAGGTATGATGATCGAAAGATCCAAGGCTGTTCCCGTTTTCAAGCGGTTTGGGACGGAAGGGTGAACAGGATTGGAAATTAGAGGGTTCGGCCCGAAAAGTCAAGTTATATTTAGCCGGCCCAAGGGATCAACACCCCTCGATCTCCCCTGGATTTGACAGAAAATCCTCACCGTGGTAGGTTGCATTTCTGCCGATAAGATCCAAACCAAAGGGAGGTCACAACTATGGACGATCCCATCCGAGCCGGACTCCTGGAGGCCCGGGAGGCCCTGGACCGACTCCTGGAAGACCGTGAGACCTTGACCAGGATCAGGCGGGCGGCGGATTTCCTCATCGAGACCTTCACCCAAGGCCGAAAGGTCTTTTCCTGCGGGAACGGCGGCTCCATGTGTGACGCCATGCACTTCGCCGAAGAACTCACCGGGCGCTTCCGCAAAGATCGTAAGGCCTACCCGGCCCTGGCCGTGAGCGACCCCAGCCATCTGACCTGCGCGGCCAATGACTTCGGCTACGAACAGGTCTTTTCCCGGTACTTGGAGGCCCTCGGTTCGGCAGGGGACTGTCTGATCGCCCTAAGCACCAGCGGTAAAAGCCCCAACGTCCTTTCGGCCTTGAAAACCGCCCGTTCCCTGGGGATGAAGAGCGTGGCCTTGACCGGGAGAAAGGGCTCGGAAATGGAGTCTTTGTCCGACCTCTGTATCTGCACCCCGGCGGGGACGTACGCCGACCGCGTCCAGGAATTGCACATCAAGGTCCTCCATCTCCTCATCGAAACCGTGGAAAGGCATTTTCATCCGGAGCATTACCGCTGACGGGAACCCCCGACCCCTATGCCCACCCCCCTGCCCGGTCTCTACCTCCATGTCCCTTTTTGCCGAAAGAAATGCCCCTATTGCGACTTCTATTCCACCACCGACCGCTCCCTGATCCCGCGCTGGTTGACGGCGGTCCAAAAGGAGGCCGCCATTTATCGGCATACCTTCCCGGCCTTTGACACCGTTTATGTGGGTGGAGGCAGCCCCTCCCAGTTGCCCAGGGAGGCCCTGGAGGAATTACTCCTCTTCTTGAATCGGACCTATTCTTTAATCCCAGGAACGGAGATCACCTTGGAGGCCAACCCTCACGACCTGGACCCCGCCTTGGTGAAAGGCCTTATGGAACTGGGTATCCATCGGATCAGCCTGGGGGTCCAGTCCTTCCATGACGACCATCTTAAACGGCTTGGGAGGACCCACACCGCTTCCCAAGTCGTCCGGCTGGTGGACTGGATTCGTGAAGCCGGGCGGATCGCCCTGGGGCTGGACCTCCTCTACGGGCTGCCTGGACAAACCTTGGAACAATGGCGGAACGATCTGGAAAAGGCCGCGGCCCTTCGGCCCGAGCATCTCTCCTGCTATCAACTGACCTATTCCCCCGGCACCCTCTTTGGGGTACTTAAAGAAAAAGGCAAGGTGAAACCTTTATCTGAAGAGGAGGAAGGGCGTTTCTTCCTCTTCACTTCCCGTTTTTTGCAGGACCAGGGATATATTCATTATGAAATCTCCAACTTCGCCCGGGAAGAAAAACACCGCTCCCGGCATAATCAAAAATATTGGCGACGCATCCCTTACCTGGGCCTGGGGCCATCGGCCCATTCCTTTCTGGGAAACCGGCGTTGGTGGAACGTCCGTTCCCTTCACGCCTACTGCCGGGCCGCGGAAGAAGGTCGGCCGCCCTTGGAAGGGGAGGAAATACTCGATGAGGAACAGGTCCGGTTGGAGCGGATCAGCCTGGGGATGCGCACCCGCGAAGGCGTGGATCTGGAGGTCTTGGGAGATCTTCGGCCCGTGGAGAGGATCCTTGACGAACTGGTCCGGAAGGGGTTGTGCCTGATAAAGGAGGGCCGCCTGGTCCCGACGACCAAGGGTTTTTTGTTGGCCGACCGGATCCCTTTGTATCTCTAACAGGAGGGACCGGCCGCCATCTTGGACAGGTGCCGCCTTCCCGGATTTTCAACCGGTCCATAAGGGGAGAAGTTTTCTTTCATGTTTTTTGACGAACCCGTGGAGCTGCCCGTCAACGGGGTCTTGGATCTGCATACCTTTCGACCCCAAGAGGTGAAGGATCTGATCCGGGATTACCTTTCCTTGTGCCGGGAAAAGGGGATCCTGGAGGTCCGCATCATCCACGGCAAAGGGAAGGGGGTTTTGCGTAATACGGTGCAGGCCGTCCTGGCCCGCCTCCCTGAAGTGGTCTCTTTTCACCCGGCCGGAGAAGAGGCCGGGGGCTGGGGGGCGACCCAGGTCCGTTTGAAACCCCTTTGATCCTCCGGCATCGGCCTCTTTGCTCTTGACCCTTCCCGTCCCTAAGGCCTATATTGCCTTCAAAGGTCCGTTACACCGACCTCGGGTTCGGGGACGCCTCCTTCAGAGGTCCAGACATTTACCATCCACGGCGGAAGCAGAGCCTTTTTAGAGAGGTCTTTTGGAAACACCTATCCGACCTCCCGTCCACAAATGGCTGGTGGCCCTGGCTATGATGACCGGAAGCCTCATGGTCGGGGTCAACGGCAGTATCGTTAATGTCGCCCTGCCCCAGATGCGGGGTTCCCTCGGGGCCTCCGTCGAAGAAGTGACCTGGGTCCCCACCGGGTTCATCCTTTCCAGCGTCATCGTCATGCCCATCGTGGCCATGCTCAGTTCCCGTTTCGGGCGAAAACGCTATCTCCTTTTTTCCTCCCTCCTCTTCACCACATCCTCCCTGCTCTGCGGAATGGCTTGGAGCTTGGAGTCTCTGATCTTTTTCCGCATCCTTCAGGGCCTCGGCGGCGGACCGTTGATGCCCTTGGCCCAGGCCATCCTGCGCGAGACCTTTCCTCCCGAGGAACAGGCCCGGGCCATGGGCATTTACGGATTCGGCGTCATCCTCGGGCCGGCCTTCGCCCCCACCATCGGCGGCTGGATCACGGACAACTACTCCTGGCATGGGGTCTTTTACGTCATCGTCCCGGTGGGCATCGCCAACATCCTCTTGGTGACCCGTTTTATTCACGACCCTCCCTACCTGGTGCGGGAAAAAGGAAAGATCGATTTCCTCGGTCTCTTTTTCCTCTTTTCCGGTTTGGGGGCCCTGCAGATCATGCTCCAGCGGGGGCAGCAAAAGGACTGGTTCGCCTCCAGCTTCATCGTTTACTTGGCCGTCGTCGCCGCCGTCGGGCTGGCCCTCTTCATTCGGCGGGAGCTGACCACGGAAAAGCCGGCCGTTAATCTTCGCATCTTGAAGGACTTGAATTTCTTGACCGGCACCCTCTTGGTCGGTATGTTGGGCATCGCCTTCATGGGCGGGCTCTTCATCCTGCCCATGCTCCTTCAGCAGCTTTTACGCTATCCGGCCTTCCATTCGGGCCTGGCCGTCTTGCCCCGGAGTTTGGCCATGGCCCTGGCCATGGCCGCCAGCGGTCGCCTTTATAACCGCTTCGGCCCGAGGATCCTGATCGGCACGGGTTTGATCCTGGTGTCCGTCTCTTTTTTCCAGTTTTCCCGCCTTTCCTTAAATGTCGGTTTCCGGGACATCGTGGCCGTTCAATTCCTCCAAGGCATCGGCTTCGGGACCATCTTCGTCTCTTTGAGCACCGCCGCCCTCTCCACCATCGACCGGCCCATGATGACCGCCGCCACCGGCCTTTACAACGTCATCCAGCAGGTGGCCGGAAGTTTCGGCATCGCCCTGACCGCCACCCTCCTTTCCTGGGGGCAGACCCGCAACCGTTCCCTACTCATCGAACACCTCCATGTCTTTGGGGAGACGACCGCCGAAACCTTACGAACTTTGACGGCCTATTTTTTCTCCCGCGGTTTGGATCCCGGGGCCGCCGAAAAGACGGCCCTCCGGGTGCTGGACGGTATCGTCGGCCGTCAGGCGGCCATGATCGCCTACAACACCATTCATTTTTTGCTGGGGGCCCTCTTTCTTTCGGCCGTGGTCCTGGTCTTTTTCATCCAAGACAAGAGGATCGCCGGGTTTAAAAAGAAGGGGTGAAAAACCCGCCGGTTTTAAGCGGCCCTTTACCCTCGGCGCGGTAAAGGACGGCCGATCCCCGAAAACGGAGACGTCCGGCGGGGACAAGGGGAGAGGTCTTTCCCTCAGGCAGGAGAGGTCTCTTTCTTGGTCAATCCGTATTTTTCGAAGATATAGTCGTTGTCTTCCCCGACAGCGGCCGAGATCCATTTGACCCGCAGCGGGGTCTTGGACAGTTTGCCGGTCAAAGGTAAGGTGACCACTCCGTAAAGGGGGTGCTCGGCCTTGACGAAGCTGTTGCGGGCCTGCCAATGGGGCTGTTCCAGGACCTCCCGCGGGGTGAGCATCTTGGTCGTCACCGGCAGACCGCCGCCGCGCCATTTGGAGCGGGCGGCCTTGACGCTGTAGTCGGCGAATTTTTCGGAAATCTCCTGATAGGTGTACTTCGCCACCGCCTTTTCCACCGCCTCGTTCAATTCCTTGACTTTGTCAATGTCATCGGTGATGCGGTCCAGGAGGGTCCGCCACTCCTCCTCCAGTTTCCATAGGCCCAGGAGTTTGATGGCCGCCCGGAAATCCTGATCGCGGAAACAGGCGATGGCCACATAGCCGTCCTGGCATTTGAAAAAGCCGTAGGGGCAGAGACCGTAATCCAGGGTCCCGTAGCGGGGACGGGGTTTCTTCCAAATGTAACCGATGGTCGGGGGAAAACCGACGCAGGAGGTGTAGGCGTCGGCCGCGGCGATGTCCACCATCTGCCCTTCCCCGGTGCGGCGTTTGAAAAAGGAGGCGATCAACCCCCCGCAGGCGGCGGCCACGGCCGAGGTATAACCCGCGGCCTGGAAGCCAGCCCGGGTGGGCCAATTGTAGGGTTCGGGGGCATCGGCCAGGTCCCCGATCAGGGCGGCCAATCCCGATTCGGCCTGGCTGGTCAGATCGGTCCAGGGAATGCCGGCATCCTCCCGGGCCCGTTTCGTATAATGGCCGTAAGGGGTGATGGCGATATAGATCAGTCCGGGGTTGATCTCGCGCAATTGCCTGTACCCCAGCCCCCAGGCGTCCATTTCTCCGGGGGCGTAGGTCTCGATAAGGATATCGGCCCGAGCCGCCAGCTTACGGATGTTCTCCCGATCTTCCTCCCGCGCCGGATCGAGGCTGATATGGCGTTTGTTCCGGGCCTCCATCAAAAAAGGAACGCCCACACCGCGGACATTGACCCCGTAGGGGCTCATCACCCGGGCCGGATCCCCTTCCGGGGGTTCGATCTTGATCACTTCGGCGCCGGCCTCGGCGAAAAAACTGGCCGTGACGATCCCGGCGAAATTGGCGTAGCTCAGGTCGAGGACCACCATATCGTCGAGGGCCTCGGCCTTGCCCTCGTGGCTCATCAGTTGCTTCAGCATCCGGCTCCACTCGGTTAACGGGCGGGCCGCTCCTTTTTTCTGGAGATACCTGGAATAGACGCGCTCTTTAATGGCCCTCACCCCCTTGATAATTGAATACGGGATCGTTCTCGATATCGTGATAGATGGGCGGCCGCTGACCGACCCGGTAATCCCAGTTGCCGATGACCCCTTCTTTTTCCAAGGCCTTGATCTCCTCTTCTTTGAGGCCCAGGAATTTTTTCAAGACATAGCGGTTGTGATAACCCAAGGGCCGGGTCAGCCACTTGATCCGCCCCGGCGTCTTGCTCAACATGGCGATGGGTCCTTCCAGGACCAGCTTCTTATACATGTCGTCTTCAAACTCGACCACACTCCCCCGCTCCCGGCGCCAAGGATCCTGGCAGATGTCCACGTCATCCATGACCCGGGCCACGGCCAAACGGTGCTTCCTGGCCCAAGCCAGCAAATCCTCCGCAGTGCGGGTCTTGACCCAATCGGCCAAAAGGTCGTTCAATTCATGGGCGTGCTCGGGCTGGAGGCGGTCGAAGGCCCGGGCGAAGCGTTGGTCTTCAGCCAGTTCCGGCCGATCCATGGCCCGGCAGAGGGCCTGAAATTGCCGGTCCGTGGCTACGGCCAGGGCGATGAATTTTCCATCGGCCGTCTTGAAGATCCCCGAGGGGGCCATGGTCGGATCGGCATTGCCGGTCCTCTCCAGGTCTTTGCCCGTGACTCCGAAGTAGGTGAAATGGGAAAGGGTGCGCATGAGGATCTCGGCCTGGCAGACATCCAAATACTGGCCTTCACCGGTCCGTTCACGCCAGTTGAGGGCCATAAGGATAAGCATGGCGGCGAAATAGCCCGGAAAAAAATCTCCGAAAAAATCCGGGATCTTGAAATACTTGTCCGTGTCGGGGTGACCCGTGACCGAAAGGACGCCGCTGGCCCCCTGGGCCAGGAGGTCCCAGCCCGGGAAATACCGGAAGGGCCCGTACTGGCCGTAGGTGCTCAAACTGGCATAGATGACCTTGGGGTTGATCTTGCTCACTTGGGAATAGCCGATGCCCCAGGCCTCCACCGTCCCGGAAGTGAAGTTCTCGATGACCACATCGGCCTGTTCGGCCAGTTTCAGGATCAGCTCCTTGCCCTTGGGCAGCTTGACGTCTATGGCCACAAAGTATTTGTTGTGATTGATGTAATGCCACAAGGGGTTGGAGTGTTTCCAGAACTTCCCCCAATAGGTCCCTCCCCGCCAGTAATCCCCCTGGTAGGGCACCTCGACCTTGATCACCTCGGCCCCGTACTGTCCTAGGCACTTGGCCGCCGTGGGACCGAAGATCATGTGGGAAAGGTCCAAGACCCGAATCCCCTTTAAGGCCTCCGGTTTCTTTTCCGCATCGGCCGGATTAAACAATTGGGCGGTAAAATCGAAATAGTCTTCCCCCATGGTTCACATCCCCAAATAAGCCTTTTTTACCAGATCGCTGTTGAGTAACGAAGGGGCGTCCCCCTCCAGGACGATCCGCCCGTCCTGGAGGACATACCCTCGATGGGCGATCTCCAGGGCCAGGTGGGCGTTCTGTTCCGAAAGGAGGACGGTAATGCCTTCGGCGGGAAAGGTCCGGATGACCTCATAAATCTGACTCATGATCAGCGGGCTGAGCCCTAAGGAGGGCTCGTCGATGAGCAAAAGTTTGGGTCGGGCCATGAGCCCCCGGGCGATGACCAGCATCTGTTGCTCCCCGCCGCTCATCAGACTGGCCCGTTGTCCGGCCCGTTCCTCCAAAATGGGAAACAGGGAGAAGACCTTGTCCAGCATCTCCCGCCGCCCCTTCCAGGCCCTGCGGGTGCTGGCCCCCATGAGCAGGTTTTCCTTTACGGTCAAGTATGGAAAAATCTTCCGGCCCTCCGGGATCTGGGAGATGCCCAGGCGGACGATCTCATCCGAAGGAAGATCGCGGATCTCCCGGCCCAGAAAAGTGATCCGGCCTTTTTGGGCCGGTACCACGCCGGAAATGTTGTTCAAGAGGGTGGTCTTCCCGGCGCCGTTGGATCCCAAGAGGGCGACGATCTCTCCTTCTTCGACATCCAATCGGACGTCGTGCAAAACCGGGATGACGCCGTAGGCGGCGTCGAGGTCACGGATGCTGAGCATATCGCGCTCCCAAATAGGCCTCGATGATCTTGGGATCGCCTTGGATCTCCTCGGGCGGTCCTTCAGCGATCTTTTTGCCGTATTGGAGGACCACCACCCGCTGGGCGGCCTTCATGATGATCTTCATGACATGTTCGATCCAGAGGATGGTGAAGTCGAACTGTTCCTGGGCGTTCCAGATCATTTCCAGGGCCCGTTCCGCCTCGGCCGGATTGAGCCCGGCCATGGTCTCGTCCAGGAGAAGGAGTTTCGGCGTGGTGGCCAGGGCCCGGGCCAATTCCAACATACGCAACTCATACAGGTTCAGGTTTCGGGCCAAAGTATCCCGCTTGGAAAAGAGGCCGACGAATTCGAGATAATACGAGGCCTCGAAGACGGCGTCGGACAGGCTCATCCGCCGTCGTTTCTTGCCGTTGAGGACGCTGACCAAAACGCCGTTCAGGGCGGTCATGGCCTCGAAGGGTTGGGGGATCTGATAGGTGCGGGAGATGCCCAAACGACAAATCCGGTTCGGAGGAAGACCGGCGATTTCCGTCCCCTCGAAACGGATCGACCCCGCGTCGGGTTTATAAATGCCGCAGATCAGGTTCAACAAGGTCGTTTTCCCCGCCCCATTGGGCCCGATGAGACCGACGACCTCCCCTTTTTTCACCGAGAAACTGACTTCGCTCACCGCGGCCAGGCCGCCGAAGGTCTTGGTTACCGAGGTAATCTCCAGCACGGCCCTACTCTCTCCTTACATGAAGTTTCGGGAAATAATCCCGGGGACGGCGCTTGCGGTACAGGCCCCAGAGGCCTTCGCCCCGCGGCAGAAAAACGATGAGGAGGATGAGCACCAAAGGAAAGAGGAAATAATTGGAAGGACCTACGGCCCTGAGGGAGTCCTCGACGATGGAAATCAAATAGGCCCCGGGGATGGCCCCGTAAAGGAAGGCCCGTCCGCCGACGATGACGATGATCAGGACCTTGGTCATGAATTCCAGGGGGAGGTAGGTCACCCCGGCGAAGGTGCGGAAGGTATGGACGATGAACCAGCCGACGATCCCAGTGAGGATGGAGGGAAAGACATAACAGACCACTTTATAGCGGTCCACATTCACCCCCATCATCCGGGCCACATCCTCGTTTTCGTTGATGGCCGCCAGATTCACTCCCAAGCGGGAGCGGACGATCCGGTCCGAGACCAAAAGATACAGGAGCATCAAGATCAGGGACAAGTAATAATACGCCAGATAGTTCCAGGAGACCTTGGTAAAGTTGAGGAGGGGGCTCATCCCCACCAGCCCCACCTCGCCGCGAAAAATATCGCCCCAAATAAAGGTGACATCGAGGAAGGTCAAAGGCAAGATCAGGGTGATCAGGGAAAAATACAATCCCTTGGCGATCCAGGTGGTCGGACTGATCAGTAAAGCGATGACCCCGCAGACGACGATGACCGCCAAAAAAGTCAAGGACGGGCTCCAGCCCCAATGCAAGTTGAGCAAGGCCGCCGTGTATCCGCCGATCCCCAGATAGAGCTGGGGCCCGAAATTCACCCGAGCCGTACCCAAGATCTGCAGGGCCAGAGGAATGGCGATGGCCGCATAAAGATTGGCCGTGGTGATCATGGTCAAGATATGGGGATAAGACTGGACCAAGAGGGGAAGGAGAAAAAGGGCCGTAATGGCGATGGTCGGATTCCGCCAGTAGCGGGGCTCGATGACCCACTCCGATTTCCAATCCCCCCAGCGGGCGACGATGCGGTCCCGCCGCAATTCCAGCTTTACCATAAGGTTTCTCCTGCAAAGATGCCGCCTCGGCGGTAAATCATCACCACCAGGGTGACGATCAGGGCCGCCAGCCCCATGAAGCGGGAGACGAAAAGAAAACTGACCGTGGCGTGGATGAAGCCGATCAGGTAGGAGGCGACGATACTGCCCTTGAGGTTCCCCAACCCGCCCAGGATGGCGATAAGCATGGCCGTCATGAGCAGGGGCGACCCCATGAATGGATCAACCCCCCAAAAAGGGGCGATGACCAAAAGACAGATGGTCGGAGGCAGAATAGACAGGACCATGGCCAAATAATACATGCCGTTGACATTGACGCCCATCAACCGGGCGGCCAGAAGGTTCTGGCTGACGGCTCGGATGATCAGGCCGATCCGGGTCTTGAGAAAAAAGAGCACATACAGGACCGTCACCAGAACCCCGACGGCGGCGGCGACGATCATCTGATAGGCGATGGTGGAACCGCCTACGGTCAAAACATCGTCCACGACGGTCGTCGGCAGACTGACGCCGGCGGTTACGGGGAAGAGGTAATTGGCCAAATGGGCGATGGCCACGAAGACCAAGAGGGATAGGCTCAAAAGGACCTCTTCCTCTTCCAGATAGCGTTCAAAGATCCCCTTATAAAAGACGATCAAGGCGAAGCCGATCTGGACCAGGACCATGAGCAGGATACTGGGCAGAAGCCCCAAATGGGCGTGTTCCATAAAGGTCCAGACCAGGTAGGCGGCCAGGACGAAGGTCACCCCGTATCCCAGATGGAAGATGCGGAGGACCCCGCAGATCAAGGAGAAGCCCAAAGAAATCAACAGATAGATGGAGCCCCACAAAACGGTATAGAGGGCGATATGGATCAGGATCTCTTTCATGGAGGTCCTTTCGATCTGATCTGCCGAAGGTCAGGGTCCGACGCCCCGAACAACCCTTTCGGGACGTCGGATCCGAAAAGCGAGCTATTTCCTCAAATCGGCCGGGGAGACGTAATCGGCCACCTTGTATGGTTTGGGAAAGATGACCTTCATTTCGCCTTTCTGCCACTGGACGATGGGAGTGATGTATTTGGGGTAGGGCAAATTGAAATGGAGTCTGTCATCCCAGCCGATGGTCCCCAAAACGGCCACCTCCTCCACCTTTTCCAACTGGGTGATCAAGGCGTCGATATTACCCGTCCCACCGGCCTTTTCAATGGCCTTCTTGAAGCCGTAAAGGGTGTCGTAGGTGGTATGGGAACCGAAGATCGGACCGACCTTGTAGTTGTTGGTTAAATTGTCCATGAAGGGGATGGTCTTGGGGGTGATGGCCACCCGGACCATGGAGGAGCCGATCATTACGCCGTTGACCTTGCCCTCGGTCATCTTCCAGGCCGGGGGCATGCCGGCCAGACCGCCCCAAATGTACAAAGGGATGTCGCGGGCGCTGGATTGGGCCCATTGTTTGATGAAGGCCGCCTGGTCGATATAACCAACCACGCAGTCGATCACCCCGGCCCCGGATTTGGCCACCGCCTCGAAGATGGGGTTGAACATCTTCTGATCCAAAGAGACGGTGGTGTCATAAACCACTTGCAGTCCCTTGCTTTTATAGACCTCGGCCAAGGGCCCGGAGACACCCGGCAGCCCCTTGCGCAGGGGTTTGGTCCATTCCATGTCTTCAAAGATCAAGGCCACTTTTTTGGTCTTGATCAAATCCTTATAGACCTCGCTGTTCAATCCGGCCAGGATCTTCAGGTAGTTGGTGGAAGTGGAATAATAGGTCTGAAAGCCGAAGCGGTATTTCTTATAATTGTCCCGGACCCGATGCCAGATATCGTCCCCGGAGCCGATGGTGCTGAAGAAAATATGGGGGTACTCAGGAAAAAGTTCGGCCCCGATCTCCATACCGGCCACGCCCATCTCCACCTTCTCGGCGATGACCACGGCCAGGACCCGATCGTTCATAACCAGTTTCTTATAAATTTCTACGCACTTGGGGATCTCGCCTTTGGTGTCTTCGACGATGAGCTGGACCGGTCGGCCCAAGATCCCGCCGGCCTTGTTCATCTCGTCCACGGCCATGGTGGCCGCGGCCTTGGCGCTGAGCGAGGACGGGGCGGAAAGGTTACCCATGAACCCGATCTTGATCGGACCGGTGGCGGCCGGTGCGGCGGCCCACCCCCCGGTGGCCAGACCCAAGACAACCAACAATACCCCTACCCAAAACAACGGCTTCCTCATCGCTTCTCCTCCTCTGGTTATGCGTTTATAAAGTTATGTTGGGAATAAGTGTTGTGGATGAGTAAAAAACTATAGGAAAATGGAAAGGACCGGTCAAGAAAAAAAAGATTTTTTTGAAAGGTCCCCCTAAAGTTTCTTGATTTACTTTCCTTATAAGCGTTTTTTTATGCCTTTTCCCGGCCGTTAGGGGAAAAAGCCCGGTTGGCCTGAAAAGGGGCGGAAGGACCGATCCTTCCGCCCCTTTGGTGCCGGCTCGGTTCATTCAAACTTCAAGGCGTCCATCATTTCCAGATCCCGTTCGGGGACCAGGATTTGATCGAGATGTTCGGCGATCTCCTGGGGGGTGGGGATGCCGGCCTTGGTGTTGTAACCTTTGGCCATGGTCATCTTGAATTCGCTCACCTTCACCCCGATGGTGCCGCCATGGGCCAAAAGGACCCGGCCGTTCAAATGCTTGGCCAGATCGGAGGCCAAAAAGACCACCAAGGGAGCGATGGTGGCCGGGTTGAGCATGTCTTCGGTGATCCCCTTTAAGGCCGGGAGATTGGCCGTCATCCGCGTATAGGCGTTGGGGCAAATGGCATGGACCCGAATGCCGTAGCGGCCGAGTTCGGCGGCCACGGTCTTGGTGAATCCATACATGCCGGCCTTGGCGAAGCTATAGTTGGCCTGACCGAAATTGCCGATGAGACCGGACATGGAGGTGGTGTTCATGATCACCCCTCCTTGGCCCTGGGTGCGCATGACCCGCCCGGCGGCCCGGGTGCAGAGGAAGGTCCCCTTGGCGTGTACCTTCTGGACGAAGTCCCAGTCGTCTTCTTCCATATTCAAAAGCATCTTGTCCCGGAGCACCCCGGCGTTATGGACCATGATGTCCAGACGGCCGAACTTACTCAAGGCCCTCCAGACCATGTTCTCCACCCCCTCCAGGGTCCCCACATCCGAATAGTCGGCTACGGCCTCTCCGCCGAAGGCCTTGATTTCTTCCACCACCTCGTCGGCCACCATGGCCCTGTCGCCGCGGCCGTCCACGGCGATGCCCAAATCATTGATCACCACCTTGGCCCCTTCCTTGGCCATGGCCAAGGCCTCGGCCCGTCCCACTCCCCGGCCGGAGCCGGTAACGATCGCAACTTTACCGTCCAACAATCCCATAATGCTCTTCTCCTTTGCTCTTCATGAAATGTGAACCCCTTTCGGCGTCTCCCACTCCGAGGGCGCCTCATCGTCGAACAGGGGAAAAATCATCGAGAAAATATATCATCTCCTTTTCCGCGGTCAAAGAAAAAAGGAAGGATCTTCTCCCCGAACTGTTCCCTTCGGATTCCCCGGAGGAACCCTTGCCGTTCGACAACCCTTCCAACCAAAGATGAACCGGAGACCAAACGCCCGATCCCACCGATGGTTAGACCTCAAAACGCCCCTAAGGCTCGATCATCACCTTGATGGCTGAAGGATCATTGAGCTGGACCTTGAAGGCCTGCGACCCCTGATTCAACGGAAAGCGGTGGCTGATCAGGGGGGCGGCCCGGACCCGACCGGTCTTTAAGAGTTCGATGGAGGCCGGAAAATTTCCACCCAGGCAGCCGATGAGGGTCAGGTTCTTGGCGATAACCGGCTGAGGGTCCCAGGTCAAGGGCTCTTCATAGACCCCGACGAGCATGACCTTGCCGCCGCCGCGGGCCAGGGCCACGGATTGATCGAAGGTCTTTTGACTGCCCACGCATTCCAAAACGGTGTCGAATCCCATGCCGTTGACGGCTTCCATCAAAACGGCTACGGTATCCTCTTTGGCCGCGTCCACGACCTTATCGGCCCCCAAGGCCTCGGCCGCCTGCAGTCGGGCCGGCCTTCGACCAGCCGCCTTCACCCGGGACGCCCCCATGGCCCTCAAGACTTGCAGGGCATTGAGGCCGATCACACCCAGACCGATGACGGCGAAGGATTCTTCCCCTTTAGGCCGGGCCCGGTTCACGGAAAAATAAGAAATGGACAGGGGCTCCACCGAGGCCCCGTCTTCATAACTCAGCCCTTCGGGTAGAGGGAAAACGGTGCGATCAAGGACCGCGTAAGGGACATGGACATATTCGGCCATGGCCCCGGGAAACTGGTACCCGAGCAAGGCCATGTCCGAGCAGCGATGGCCTTTGCCTTGGGCGCACCAGAAACACTGGCCGCAGGGCTTGAAGCCCACGGCCGTCACCCGCATACCGGGGGGAATGTCCTTAACCTGCGCCCCCACTTCGACCACATCGCCGCTGAATTCGTGACCGAAGATCGTTCCTTCCGGCCCCCCTTTTTTATATACATGCAGATCGGACCCGCAGATGCCGCAGGCCTTCACCTTGACGATGATCCCGTGGGGTTCCAGAAGGGGATCCGGAACGGTCTCTGTCCTCAAATCCCCGGCCCCATGCAATACCAGCGCTTTCATGAATCCTTCTCCTTATTCCGAACTAAAAAAACGTGAAGCGTTCCTCGTGAAGCGTCGCTCGTCCAGGGTTCATTGGGTTACTTGGGTTACTTGGGTTTACTCTGAACTCTGAACTCACGATACTGGATACTGGATGCTGGATGCTGGATACTCGAACCTCGATCCTCGATCCTTTTTCCTCGATCCTTTTTCCTGCATTTCGAATTCTGAACGCATAGGGAATTCCAACAACGGATGGGACAAAGAACCCGTAAAAACAACTGGTGCCTGGGACCGGAATCGAACCGGTACGGCCCAGAGGACCGAGGGATTTTAAGTCCCTTGCGTCTACCAGTTCCGCCACCCAGGCACGCCTTTATTTCTTAATGGATTTCCGCCCCTCGGTCAAGA
>Ga0315298_1001938_pt1 | contig 36706 bp, 34 predicted proteins | sample WHS_1_MG_FD_203077 | JGI IMG/M metagenome (GOLD analysis project Ga0315298, IMG submission 203077) | Extremophilic microbial mat communities from Washburn Hot Springs, YNP, Wyoming, USA - WHS_1_MG | ecosystem: Environmental > Aquatic > Thermal springs > Hot (42-90C) | place: USA: Wyoming...
AGCTGGGGCGCCGGGTACAGGCGCTGGTGAAAAAAAGGGTGGAGGAAATGACCGGCCTGGCATTGCTGGCCGTGCACGTTGTGATCAAAGAGCTCAGCCTGGACTTGAGACAGCCGGCACAAAACAAGGTCGGTACCGGGTAGGCGCCGACCCTGTTATTTACGGCCGCTTTCAGGCCCTGCTGGCAAAAACATGATTGCCGATGCGGGTGATCACCGGCAGGGTGCGGATCCATCGATCCGAGGCGGTACGGGGATTGTAGAAAAACAACGCCCCGTTGGTGGGATCCCGGCCCATCATGGCCTGCAACGCCGCGTTGATTGCTTTTTCGTCCGGCTGCAGGTTGATTGACCCGTCTTTTACCGGAGAAAACTGATAAACGTGGTCGTTCCGCTGTAAAATGACCTCCCGGATGGTTTTGGGAAACCCCGGGCTGGCCAACCGATTGAGAATCACCGCTCCCACCGCCACCTGACCGGTAAAGCTTTCACCCCGTGCTTCTGCATAAATCAGCCTGGCCAGCAACATCAGATCCTCCCGGTTTATATTGCCCCGGGAAAGCACCGCCGGCACGTCCCCGGCAACCTGGCCCGGGATTATTAAAATATCGCCGGGTCGAATCAGGGAAGAATGCAGTTTGTTGTACTCCAGCAGACTGATTAAAGGCACGTTCATTTGTCGGGCAATGCCCTCCAGAGTATCTCCTTCCCTGACGGTGTAACAGAGCACATGCCGGTAGTCCGACAGATCGACGTACTGCACGGAGGTTTCTTCGCCCGCCTCCACCCGGTTTACCGCCACCCCGCCCGCCAGGAGCAGAGTGATGATGATAAGGCCGGCGAATTTGACCAGATTGCTCATACCTGCCTCCTTTCCGGCTCGATTAATATTTTTGACCGGCGGAAGCAAAGGTTATACATCAACGGAGATGATTTTTTGATTTTTCAAGCCATTAACAGCAATGCGTTGATAATGGCCGTGGCGATGGTGCTTCCCCCCCGGGTTCCGGGCAGGGTGATATAGGGCACGGAAGATTTGACCAGTTCCTCCTTGGATTCGGCCGCACCGACGAAACCGACCGGCGTACCCACCACCAGCGCCGGTCGGGCCTCATTCCGGGCGATCAATGCACAGAGGGTGAAAAGAGCGGTGGGCGCGTTGCCGATGGCAATGATTCCGCCGGCTGCTTCCGGTGCTCCCCGTTCCATGGCCAGCATGGCCCGGGTAACCCTTCGGGCGCGGGACCCGGCCACCACTTCCGGGTCGTTGATCAGGCAGCGGGTTTCAATGCCGAACGTCCGCAAACGGTTATCGATTAATCCGGTGCGCACCATATTTACATCCGTCAGAATGGGCCGCCCGCGACGAATGGCTTCCAGACCGGCCTCCACCGCCCGGGGATGGAAACGCACCAGGGAAGCGAGGGTCAGGTCGCCGGTTGTATGCACCACTCTTTTTACGATCGCTCTTTCACCGGGGGGCATTTCGGCCAGCGCCGGCAGATTGTGCTCGATGATGCACATGCTCTTCTCTTCGATGGCCTTCGGATCGACGATGACCTCCACTTAACTCACCTCACGGATACGGTCCAGAATAATTTCCGCCAGTTTCGGATCGGCCCCGATGTTGCCGGCCAGCACTATTTCCATTTGCGGATATTTAACCCGCTCGGCGGCCAGGACTTCCGGTATATCCTTTTTCATGTGCATTCCCTGATAGATGAAGATGGGCACGACAATCACCCGCTCCGCCCCCCGGCCGGCCATGGCGGCCAGCGCCGCGGGCAGGTCGGGCTGGTTGAACTGCAGGGAGGCCCCTTCGACCAGTTCAAAACTACCTTTTTCAACAATATAATCTTTAAGCCGGTGCAGGGTGGTCATGGCTTCCGGCCGGCGGCTGCCGTGACTTAAAAGCACAATTCCCGTTTTCATTTCATTCAGCCCCCAAGCTTTAAATTAGTTGGTTGACCCGCCGAAGCAATTCGTCTACAGTGCCGATTGCCCCCGGCGGCGGCGGCGGACGCCTGATGACAACCACGGGCAGGTTTAAATCCAGAGCGGCGGCTATTTTAGCGTCGGTGCCGCCGATGGCACCGCCGTCCTTGGTGACCAGCACCCCCGCTCGATATTGCTCGAACAAAGCGCGGTTGAGCTCCCTGCTGCACGGACCCTGCAGGGCGACGATATCGGCCGGTGTTAATCCCAGCCGGAAGCATTTCTCGAGCACGGCCGGTTCGGGCAAAACCCGGGCCACCACTCGCCGCCCGCATTCCCGGGCCGCCCGCATGAATATGCAAAGAGTTTTACTGCCTGTAGTCAAAAAAATGGTCCCCCCCTGCCGAACGGCCAGGACGGCGGCTTCTTCATAGTCCGCCGCCGATAAAATCAACGGATGTGCGGGCAACACGGTCGCCGGACGCTGGTAGCGCAGATAGGGCAGTTTCAGCTGCCGGCAGGCCTTTATAGCCGTATCGGTGACCAGGCGGGCATAGGGATGGGTGGCGTCCACCACCAGCCTGACCCCCCTTTGCCGCATCAGGTCGCTCATTTCTTCCAGCCCGAGCCGCCCGGCAATCACTTCCCCACCGCAGCCGAAGAGCAGCCGGGCGCCGTAATTGGTGGCCGCCGAGGCCAGCACGCGGTGTCCGGCATCCACCAGTGCCCTGACCACCGCCCTTCCTTCGGCCGTACCGCTCAGCACCAGGATCACAGGCGATACCCCCGGGGAGTGACCAGAAATCTGCCGGCACGTCTGGTATCCCGGTTGCCGACAATGACAATGCTCAGCATGTCCACCGCATGTTCCGGCAGGTGCTCCAGATCCGTAACAACCAGAGTTTCCCCTTCCCGGCAGGCGTTGCGCACTATGCCCACCGGTGTGTCTGGACTTTTATGGGATAAAATTATTTCCCGTGCCCGGGCCAGCTGCCCGGTCCTTTTGTTGCTGGCCGGGTTATAAAGCACCAGGACGAAATCACCCCGGGCGGCCAGGGACAGACGCTTTTCAATCAGCGCCCAGGGGGTGAGCAGATCGCTCAGGCTGATCACGGCAAAGTCGTGCATCAGCGGAGCCCCGAGTTTGGCCGCGGCGGCGGTGGCGGAAGTAATGCCGGGAATTACTTCCACTTCCAGCGCATCCAGCAAACCTTCCCGTTCCAACATCTCCAGGACCAGTCCGGCCATGCCGTACACACCGGGATCGCCGCTGGAGACCAGAACAACCGTCTTGCCGTCCTGCGCCCGCCTGATCGCCTCCCGGCAGCGCTCCACCTCTCTGGTCATGCCGGTACTGATAATTTCCTGCGCGGGGGAGAGCAGGGAAGCAATCAGACGGATATATGTTTTGTATCCCACCACCACTCCGGCCTGCCGGATGGCCTGATATGCCCGGGGGCTTAGATCGGCGACATCTCCGGGTCCGGTTCCCACCACGAAGAGCTTTCCTCGGCCAGTGCCACCGTTACCCCCCGGTGGCTGGTTTTCCGCAGGAGCAAGCGACCCCGGGGTGACGCCAGCAGGGCGACCGCTTCGCATACACCACCAACTCCTATCCGTTCATAGACAAAATCGGAATAACTCAATTCGACGCCGGCGCTCTCGTAGAGCCGGCCGATCTGCTCCCGGGTAAACCCCAGCAGCGGCAGGGACATATCCCGGGCCATCCGGTGCAGGGCCGGTTCATGCAGGCGCAGATCCACCGTGGCCAGCGCACGCAAACTCAACGGGCTGCAGCCTGCCCTGTTTAAAGCCAGCTCAAGCGCTTCCCTTAAAAACTCCGGTGGGATATCCCGGCGGCAGCCGATGCCGGCCACCAGGTTGCGCGGGCGCAAAAAAAGTGTTCTGGCCGTCGGCGGCGGCAGCACCCGATTGGTAATCAGTACCAGCCATCCATCGGTATTTGCCGGGGGGAACTCCATCCAGGGGATGATTTCCACACCATCGGCCCGCGGCAGGGGCAGGGAAAACTGACTGCAAAATGTCACCTTATCCCCGTTAACCAGGGCCGCATTCACCGGGCGCACGGCGGTGAAAGGTTCCATGGCCAGAGCGTACCGACGGGCCAGCATGTCCACCGCCGGCCGTCCCTGCACATCCGTGGCGGTGGTGATCACCGGTATCGCCCCCAGTGCACCCGCCAGGCTTTGCGCCAGATCGTTGGCCCCGCCCAGATGACCGCTCAGTGCGCTGATCACGAATCGACCTTTTTCATCCATCACCACCACCGCCGGATCCAGGCGCTTATCTTTGACCAGCGGGGCAAGCAGACGAACCACTATACCCAGGGCCATAATCAATACCAGTCCGCGGCTTTGCGCAAACTCTTCGGCCAGTACCCGGGCCGGGGGGGCGGTGAATGCTTCTTCCCCCGGTGAACCGTCCGCAAAACGCGCCGGCACCAGAAGGCGCACCGCGTGGCCCTCTTTCCGCAGGGCGGCGGCCACCCGGCGGCCCAGTTCGACACCCCGCCGGGTGATGGCGAGCACCGCTGTCTTCAATCCCGGCACCCCCGGTAACCATGGGCGAACTGCGGGTCGTAAAGGCGGGAGGGCTGATAGGAGGCGGAAAAAACATCTCCCACCAGCACCATTGCCGTGCGGGTGATTCCGGCCGCCCGCACCCGGGCGACAATATCGCCCAGGGTGCCGCGGATGATCCGCTCCTCCGGCCAGGAAGCCTTTTCCACCACCACGGCGGGAGTTTCATCGGCATAACCACCGGCCAGCAGTTCCCGGACCAGCAACTCCATCTGCCCGACGCTTAAAAAGATGCACATGGTGGCCCGGTGCCGGGCCAGTGCCCTGATTTTTTCCGACTCCGGAACGGCGGTACGTCCTTCCATCCGGGTGAGGATAACCGTCTGACTCACCCCGGGCAGAGTCAATTCATGGGGGATGGCCGCCGCCGCAGCCAGAAAAGAACTTACTCCGGGAACGACGGCATAGGGAATCCGCTCTTTGTCCAGGGCGTCCATTTGCTCCTGAATGGCGCCGTAGAGCCCGGGGTCACCGGTATGCACCCTGGCTGTGGTCAATCCCTCCCGGTGCGCCCGGCGCATCACCTCCAGCACCTCCTCCAGAGTCATTGAGGCGCTGTTGTATACAACCGCCTCCGGCCGACAATATTCTAAAACACGGGGATTGACCAGCGAACCGGTATAAATGATCACATCGGCCGCGGCGAGCAGCCGGGCTCCCCTGACAGTGATCAACTCCGGATCGCCGGGACCGGCGCCGATGAAATAAATCAATTTTTCCCCCCCCTGTCCCGTCGGATAATCAGCAAAGACATGTAGTCCAGCTTCTCACTGTTCACCCGGGACAAATCCCGGTATACGGTCTGATCCGGATAACCGCAGCGGCTGACCAGTGCGCACTGATCATCCGGCTGCCGGTGGGCCTTCAGCATTTCCTTAATCCGGTCAAATTGCCGGTTTATTTTCATCAGCACCACATTATCAAAATCTTCTAATATCCTGGGCAGGTGCTCCAGCCCGTAGGCGGCGGGAACGACGGCCAGAGTTTCATCGCCTTCGGCCAGCGGCATCTGCAGGGCGGCCGCACAGGCGGTCATGGCGGTGATCCCGGGTACGGTTTCAGTCTCCAGATCCGGATGGTGGGTGTGCAGGTGGGTCAGCAGATAACCGTAAGTGCTGTAAAACATCGGATCACCAATGGTCACAAAGGCCACTTTCTGCCCTTCCCTAACCCTGGCTGCCACCGTCTCCCCGGCTTTCGCCCAGTGTTTCTGCAACGCGGCCCGGTCTTTGATCATCGGGAAGGCGAGCTCCAGCACGGGCAATTCCCTCCGCAGCGCTCTGCCCACCACGGACAGGGCCAGGCTCTCCCTGCCCGCGGCGGAACTGGGTACACAGAGCACGTCCACCCGCTCCAGTATACGAACGGCCTTGAGAGTAAGCAGTTCCGGGTCCCCCGGGCCGACGCCGATGCCGTAAAACTTACCGGGCATATTTACGCATCTCCTTTCCAGGCGCTGATGATAAAAACCGGATTGAGGGCGCGCAGCAGATGGCTGGAACCGACCTTTTCCCCCCGGGCTGCACTGATTTGAGTTACCTCCACCTGCCAGGAAGGGGGCAAAAGGGAAAGGACGGACAGAGTTTCCACGGTCACGGCATTGATGATCAGCCCGCCCCCGGGCAACAGTCTGTTTTGTACCGTCTCCAGAATACCCGCCAGCCGGCCGCCGGAACCGCCGATAAGAACCCGGTGCGGCGCCGGCAATGCGGACAACGCCTGCGGCGCCGTCCCCTGCTCGATCCTGATGTTGTCAAGCCCGAAGCGGCGGGCGTTTTCCCGGATCAGGGCGACCCCCTCCGGATTCCTTTCCACGGCGTAAACTTCGCCCCCGCCCACAAGCCGGGCGGCTTCCACCGCCAGGGAGCCGGTGCCGCTGCCCACATCCCAGATCACCTGGTTCGGGGCCAGTCTGGCTTTGGCCAGAGTGACCGCGCGCACTTCCTCCTTGGTCATGGGTACCCGGCCCCTGACGAATAAGGCGTCGGGAATACCCGGCGTCAGGTAGGGCCATAATTTATTCATCGGCAATCACCAGCACACAGTTATTCGTACCCATCTCCAGCTGACAGAAATCGGCAACGGTGCCGGAAATAATTTTTTCCTCGGGATAACCCAGATCGCAGCAGCAGTATAACCGGCGGTCGGTAACACCGGCCGCCCTGAGCTCCCGGGCCACTTCTGCCGGGGTGGACCGACCGTCGGTAAACAGGGCGGCCCGGGGATGGCGGCGAACGGTTTCAATGACCTCCTTTAATTCCCGCCCGTGGGCGCTGAGCAGAACGAAATCGTGCCAGGGCATGGCCAGACGGGCAAAAGCGAGTTGCATCGCGCTGATACCCGGAATCACGCACAGCTCCTGCGGGGCAAAGTGACGGCGCAAATAAGCCAGCATACCGTACAACCCGGGATCCCCCGAGGCCAGCACGACCACACCCTGCTCGCGGTGGCGGCGGATAAAGGCCACCGCTGCGGGCAGATTGTTTCGGATAACAAAGGTAGTCTGATCCGCACGGGCAAAAGCATCAATATGCCTTTTTCCGCCCACCACCGCACCGGCGCGCGCCAGCATCCGGGCGGCGATCGGGGTGAGGTAATCCCCGGTTCCCGGTCCGACACCGATTACACTGATCACCGACTTCGCCCCCTCTCCGTCGGCCCGGAACAGGGCCGCCGGATTATTCATGACGGCAGGCGACCTCCCAGCTTGCGGGCTATTTCAAGCGCATGACCGTCCAGCCCGAGCACCTGACCGTCCATACTCAAAAGGACCGTTCCCACCCGCAACTCACCGCGCACAAATTCCTCCGACCGCCTGCTGGCCCGTTCCGCGAGCAAATTAAAGACAGTTGACAGGCCGTGCCTCCTCAATTCTTCCACCATTCCCTCCAGGGTGTTCGCCTCCAGGATACGCCCGACCAGATCCGGACCGGCGCCGAGCAGGGCGGCGTAACCGGCCAGGGTTTCCCGCCTCCCGTCGGCCACCCGGCTGTGCGTATGAAAAATACCCGCCGCCACTTTAATCAACTTGCCGTGATGGCCCCAGAGCAAAACCTCGGAAATACCTTTTTCCGCGCACGTCTCGAGCATGAAACCGACAAAGTTGCTCATCTCCACCACCGCTTCCGCCGGAAAATGGTATTTTTCCACCGCCAGGCGTTCGCCGAGGCGTCCCGGGGTAAGCACCACCTGGCGGTAACCCTGGGCTGCGGCCATCTGCACCAGGGGCACCAGGGAATCTTTAAAGGCTTCTTCGGACATGGGCCGGACAATGCCGGTGGTGCCCAGAATGGAGATCCCCCCGTCAATCCCCAGACGGGGATTCAATGTACGCCCGGCCACTTTCTCCCCGCCGGGCACGCTTACCGTCAGCAGCACCCCTTCGCCCGCGGGGAGAAGGGCGCCGACGGTGTCGGAAATCATCCGGCGCGGTACCGGGTTGATGGCCGCCTCGCCCACCGGTATCTGCAGTCCCGGCCTGGTTACCCGACCCACTCCCGTCCCCCCCCGGATGACAATCTCCTTTGCGTGAGGCCGGGCTTCAACAACGATTTCCAGCCCGTGGGTGGCGTCGGGATCATCGCCGCCGTCTTTGATCACCACCGCCCGGGCACCCCCCGGCACCTTTTCCACACGGGCCACGGGCACGGTTATAGCCTGTCCGGCGGGGTTATACACCGTCACGGTGGCCGTCCGCCGATTGTGAAAGAGCAACTCCACCGCCGCACCGGCGGCGCCGGCCGCGCAGGCCCCGGTGGTTATCCCGCAGCGCAGATTTTTCCTGCTCAATTTCCATCCCCCCAGGTAAAAAGACACCCCCATTCTTCCAGAAAGAGGGGGTGTCCGGGAAGGCACATCCGCATATCTTTCACACGAAGATAGGGCGGGTTCAGGGGACAGGCAGGTATCCTGGCTCCCGGATCACCGTACTCCCGCGCCTTCCCGGGCGACACTCCTCCCAGTGGCTTCCGGCGGTTTCCTCCCCGGTCACAGTGGCGGGACCGCGCCGGCACGGCAGAACAAGCTGCCTCCCGGTCTTCCCTATTATCCCGTTTTGCGGGACCCGTCCCCGAAATATTCAATTACCGGCCAGTTTTTCCCTTCGCTGCACCACTCTGATGTCCAGATCCACATCCAGCCGGCAACTCCAGCACATCTGACAGATCCTGGAGGTGGTTCTTTCCCCCAGGTACGTCTCCAGGTTTTCCAGACTGATATTGGTGGTAATTACCACCGGCAAACGATGATTCAAACGGTAATTTAAAATGGAATAGAGCCTGTTCCTGGTCCAGTCGGTATAATTGTGCGCCCCCAGGTCATCAAGCACCAGCAGGGGCACTTCCCGGGCGGCGTCCATAATGTCCTGTTCCGTATAGGCCCCCGGCGCGCGGGATTGATCATAAGTGGCGCGCAGGCGATCCAGCAAATCGGGCACCACGGCAAACAGCACCGTAAAACCGTCCTGCAGCAGGCTGTTGGTGATACAGGCGGCCAGAAAAGTCTTGCCGCTGCCCACCGGTCCGGTAATAAGCAATCCGTCCAGCCGGGGATCGCATTTGAAATTTTGCACAAAATCGCGTGCCGCTTGAAACGCCCGCCGCGCCAGTTCATAGGCGCTCGGCCGGCCCTGCCTGCCGCTCCGTGAATAATACTTAAAATCAAAACATTCAAAAGTGCACTCGCGCAGGCGCCCGGGCAGGCCGGAATAACGAAAGCGGTTGGCCAGCGCCCGCCGGGCCAGGCACCGGCAGGGAACGGCGACCCGATCGCGAACGATTACCCCGCGATCATGGCAGACGGGACATGATTCCAATATAATCACCTTGCATCAACTAGCTCAAATAAAGGGTTTTCAACACCGCTTTTTTGCGTTCGTCGGCACCCTGTTCGGCCGGGCGCACCCGGGCGGCGGGCCGTCCGGCTTTGCTTTGATGAAACTGCTCATCGTAACGGGCCACCTCCTGCAACGTGCGCAGGTTATTCTTTTTCCATTCCAGCAGTATGCTGTCAATATACTTGAAGTTGTGCTTGCCCATTAAAACCGCCCGGCGCAGGGCCTCCAGAATGAGCGCGTGCTCGCTTTCTTCCGCCCATTTTTCAATTTGTTCGATTTCTATCGGCGACAGGGGCCGCCCGAATTCCCGTTCGAAGGAGCGAAACAGAAAAGCGGCCTCCCCGCCAGCTGGAGACTCGGCTTCCGGTCGTTTTTCCAGCAGCGCCCGGGTCTTTTCAATTTCCTTCACTTTGGCCCGGGCCCATACCTCGGAAAGCTTTTCAAACAACGGTTCAAGATTATATCCGGTGCAGATGTCATCGCGGAATGGATCATAAAAACTGGTTACGGTAATTATTTCCTTTTCCATCAAACCGGCGAGCAGACTTTCAATCTCAACGGCATCGGCCGATAAAAACCGGGCCAGAACCACCGGCGGGGGGAAAAAATCCCTCTCTTCGGTGCGCAGGCGTATGATCTGTATGATCAACATCATTTCTTCATCGGTGATGCCCATTTGCCGGTAAAAGCGAAGCAGTAAATTAGGGACACAGGTGTTTCCTTGCAGGGATAGATCTGCTCCGAATGCGGCTGTTATGTTTGCTTCCCGGTATTTTTTGCCGGTTCTGCAGCTTGATGAATTCATCCCCTCACTCCTCCCGCTTCATAATTATTTTATGGTAAGGGAGGGAGTTTGTCCAGGATTAAAATGGCCGCCGGTTAATCAGCCGGTCCTGGCTGACGGGCGGTGAAGGTAAACACGGTAAGCTGCAGGCTGTGCAGCAAATCCCGCGCCTCGGCGGTGTGATCGCCCACATCGGCCAGGCAGTGTGCGTCCGAGCCGACGGTGAATACACGCACGCCGTGTTCCCGGGCCAAAATCAATATTTCCCGGCCGGGATGAAAATCGTCCAGGCCGCGGCGCAGGCTGGAGGTATTCACCTCCAGACCCGTGCCCAAAACAGACATTTGCTGCAAAACGGGCTCCACCAGACCGCGGTGGGCGGTATATATCTCCGGGCCGAAAAAGCGGCGGCCGTAACGGCAGTAAAGATCCAGGTGACCGATGCAGTCAAAAAGCCTGCTCTGCACCGCTTCTTGTACCGTCTGGAAATATTCCGCCGCCACCTGCGCCAGAGTACGGGAGGGGAAATAGTTTTTGCTTTCCTCCCAGGAAGAAATCGCCTGGTGTTCCAGACAGTGCACCGAACCAAGGATAAAGTCAAAAGGATAGGCGCCGGTTATCTTTTCTACGGCCTTTTCCAGACCCCGATCGAAACCGACCTCCAGACCGGCTCTGATGCGCAGCCCGGTCGAAGCGAATTCGCGCCGCGCCGCCTCGATTTCGCGGAAATAATGTTCCAGCCACCGCGGATCATCCATTGGATGGCGTTCCCCGCCGAGCCGCACAAACCAGTCCCGGTGGCGGCGCACCGGATCCACCTCCAGATGCGGGGTGAAACATATTTCGTCCAAACCGATCTCCAGCGCACGGCGGCAATACTCGGATATACCGACACACTCGGCATCAATGGAATAACCGGGATGAATATGATAGTCCAGATTTATACTCATGCTGATTTAATTTCTGCCCCCAGTACCGTCTTCATCTGTGCAAGCGCCCAATGATGGGCGTCTTGATCAAAACTGGCCACACCGCCGGCGTGAACGATGGTCCTGTAATCGCGGTTGCGCAGTTCTTCAACTGTATATAACACGCAAATATTGGTGCAGACCCCCACCACATGAATTTCCGCCGGCGACAGGTCTTCCAGGAAATGCTCCAGATCAGTGCGATAAAACCCGCTGAACCTGCTCTTTGGTATTTTGAGCACCCGTTCATACCCTTTCAACCGCGCATCCAGCTCATCAATCAGTTCCGCCCCCCGGGTACCGGAAACGCAGTGCCTGGGAAAGCGTGTAAATTCGGCATCATCGACACCATGGGCATCCATGATTAAAATCACCGGTTCCCGCGCGTCTTTAAACTTCCCGACCAGTTCCACCGTATACGGGACAATCCCCTGCCCGGCCGAACCGCAGTGCAGGGCGCCGTCCGGGTAAATAAAATCCTTGAGCATATCCACAACCAGCAGTGCCTTTTGCGCCATAGAACCACCCTCATCTATTTTAACACACACCGGGGAAAGAAAAATAGATTGTCAGCAAAGGGATGATATGTTATTATCTTCACATCCCGGCAGGGCCGTGATTTTTCTTTGCATGAGGCGAAAAGGAAGTGGGAAAATAATTCTGAATACAATAAGAGGGGTGAAGTAGATGAAAATCGGCATTAACGGTTTCGGCCGCATCGGGCGCAATGTTTTCCGCGCCGCCCTGAGCCATCCGGAGCTTGAGGTGGTGGCGGTGAATGATTTAACTGATGCCAAAACCCTGGCCCACTTGCTTAAATACGATTCGGTACACGGTATCTGTCGGGGTGAAGTGGAAGCCGGTGAGCATAGCTTTTCCGTTAACGGAAAAAATGTGCGGGTGCTGGCTGAAAAGGATCCCGCCAAACTACCCTGGGCCGAACTCGGCGTGGAAATCGTGGTCGAATCCACCGGGCGTTTTACCAGCCGGGAGGGTGCCGCCGGACATCTGACCGCGGGAGCAAAAAAGGTGTTGATCAGCGCTCCGGCGAAAAACGAGGACATCACCATTGTTATGGGAGTCAATGAGGATAAATACAACCCGGCCGAACACCACATCATCTCCTGCGCCTCCTGTACGACCAATTGTCTGGCTCCTTTTGTCAAGGTTCTGCACCGGCGCTTCGGCATCGTCAGGGGCATGATGACGACTGTGCATTCCTACACCAACGACCAGCAGATTCTCGATTTGCCTCACAAGGACCTGCGCCGGGCACGGGCGGCCGCCCTTTCCATCATCCCCACCACCACCGGAGCGGCCAAGGCGGTGGCCCTGGTTTTACCGGAACTGAAAGGCAAATTAAACGGCATGGCCATGCGTGTACCCACCCCGAACGTTTCCGTGGTGGACCTGGTGGCGGAACTGGCCCGACCCACCAGCAGGGAAGAAATCAACAGCGTGCTCAAGGAAGCGGCCCGGGGTGAGTTGAAAGGAATCATGGATTACAGCGAAGCCCCCCTGGTATCCCGGGATTTCAACGGCAATCCCCACTCCTCCATAATTGACGCCCTCTCCACCATGGTCATAGACGGCGTAATGGCCAAAGTGGTTGCCTGGTATGACAACGAATGGGGTTATTCCAACCGGGTGGTGGATACGATAATTTACCTCACCCGTATGGGTATATAAAAACATCAAACACAATATTTTTGTGCGAGGCCTGGCTTCAATATCCAGGTCTCTTTATTTTTAACTGTACTTTTATTGCCGACAAACTATTGAATATATTAATAATAACGCTTATAATAAACTATGAGCAGAGATAGGCTCTTTTTTTGTACATGGTGAAAATTTTTATTTCAGTAATTTCTAGCAAAAAAAATATTTAGAGAAATTTTAAAAATTAAGGTTGCGGAGGGGATCATGATGAGTGCACCGGCCGGTTGTATACCATTAAACGGTCAAAGCGGGTTCGCCAGGGAAGTGAGTGAAAAAAGCGGTCAGCCCATCGGGTTATGCTACCAGTGTCAAAAATGCGCAGCGGGATGCCCGATGGGTGAATTTACGGACTATTATCCGAATCAAATTTTACGCTTGATTCAGTTCGGGCGAAAGGACGAAGTATTAAAAAGCAAAAGCATCTGGCTTTGCTTTAGTTGTGAAACCTGTGGTGCCCGCTGCCCCAATGACATCAATATAGCCGAGGTAATGGATACTTTACGTGAAATGGCCCTGGTTGAAAACATACCGGCTGGAATAAAGAACGCGCCCACATTCCATCGGATATTCTTAAACTCTGTGAAAAGCCGCGGCCGGGTGCATGAAACCTTTATGATGATGAACTACAAGCTGAAAAGCGGTGATCTTTTTTCCGATCTTGACATCGGTTGGAAAATGTTTCAAAAGGGAAAACTACCTCTTTTCCCCAGCACTATAAAGAAAAAAGACGAGGTCAAGCGGTTGTTTGAACGGAGCAACGGCAAATAAAGTAAAAGGAGAGCGGACCATGAAATTTACCTATTATCCGGGATGTTCGCTGGAATCCACCGCCCGGGAGTATAACCAGTCGACCCGGCAGGTCTGTCAGGCACTGGATATTCAGTTGATTGAACTGTCGGACTGGAACTGCTGCGGCGCCACTTCCGCCCACAATACCAACCGTCTGCTGGCCGAGTTGTTGCCCGCGCGCAATTTGCACATCGCCCAGCAGATCGGTCATGATGTCGCCGTACCCTGTTCCGCCTGTTACAGCCGGTTGAAAAAGGCAGATTACTTGTTGCGCCACGACGAACACAGGCGGGCGGAAATCGAGCGGGCCATTGGTTTCAAGTTCGACGGCAGCGTACAGGTGTACCATTTGTTGGAAGCCCTGGCTGTAAAATTCGGCATTAAAAAAATAGCCGCCGGGGTGAAAAAACCGCTCAGCGGGTTGAAGGCGGCCTGTTATTACGGATGTTTGATTGTCCGTCCACCGCACATAACCAACTTCGACCGTCCGGAAAACCCCATGGTGATGGACGAACTGGTCGGCGCTCTGGGTGCCGAGGCCTGCCGCTGGTCTTATAAGACAGACTGCTGCAGTTCCAACCAGGGACTGGTCAACGCCCAGATCGCCCGCAAGGTGGTGGACAGAATTCTCCTTGCGGCCGTCGAAGCCGGCGCCAACGCTGTGGTCACCGCCTGCCCCCTGTGCCAGACCGCACTGGAGATGCGCCGCAGTCCGGAAATTACCATTCCGTCTTTTTATTTCACCGAGTTAATCGGCATCGCCCTGGATCTGCCGGGCAGAAAAGACTGGTTCAACAAACATCTGGTTGATCCCACTCCTCTTTTGCAGGATCTATCCCTGGCGGGCTGAAAGAAGAGATGAATTTGCGGCGTCATTTCAAAATGCGGGTTGAAGGCACTTGATCCGTAAACAGGTGCGTCCACAGCGAAATGGAGGTTACAGGCTGATGAAAGAAACAAAGCAACCGGTCACCGGTGCGGTTATGGTCGTCGGAGGCGGCATCAGCGGCATGCAGGCTGCGCTGGACCTGGCGGAAAGCGGCTACAGGGTCTACCTGATCGAAAGATCGCCGGCCATCGGGGGAACCATGCCCATGCTGGACAAGACGTTCCCCACCAACGACTGCGCCATGTGCACCCTCTCCCCCAAACTGGTTGAATGCGGCCGCCACCGCAATATCGAAGTGCTCACTTTGAGCGAAGTGACCGGCCTCAGCGGCAAGCCGGGCAATTTTGAGGTCAGCGTGAAAAAACATCCCCGCTATGTGGATACTACCAAATGTGTCGGCTGCGGCGCCTGCGCCGCCGAATGCCCGGAGGAAATTCCCGACGAATTCAATCAGGGTTTGAACCCCCGCAAAGTGATCTTCAAACCCTACGCCCAGGCCTATCCCAACGCCTATGTAGTCGACAAAGAGCACTGCCTGGAATGCATGGCCTGTGTTGATGCCTGTCCTTCCGGAGCTATCGATCACAACATGGAAGAAGAAAACGTTACCATCAACGTGGGGGCAGTGATTCTCTGTCCCGGTTTTGAGCTTTTTAACGCCGAGCTGCGGGGCGAGTTCGGCTACGGCGTTTACGAAAACGTAATCACCAGTCTGCAGTTCGAGCGTATGCTCAGCGCTTCCGGTCCTTACGGCGGCCATATCAGGCGTCCTTCCGACGGGGCGAAGCCGGAAAAAATTGCTTTCATTCAGTGCGTAGGCTCCCGGGATATCGCCCGCGGCAACGGTTATTGCTCCGGCGTATGCTGTATGTACGCCACCAAGGAGGCGCTGATTGCCAAAGAGCATGAACCCGATCTCGACGCGAGCATTTTTTACATGGATATCCGCGCGTACGGAAAGGATTTCGAAAAATATTACAACCGGGCCAAAGATAACTACGGCGTCAAATACATCCGCAGCATGATCTCCACCGTGAAAGAACTGCCGGGGAGCAAAAAGCTGCGCCTGCGCTATCGTGAGGAAAACGCGGGCATGATTGAAGAGGATTTTGATCTGGTGGTCCTTTCCGTCGGTTTAAAACCACGTCCGGAAGCGGTGGCCATGGCTGAAACGCTGGGCATAAAGCTCAACCGCTATAACTTCTGTCAGCCGGAAACCCTGACCGGCGTGCTCACTTCCCGCCCGGGCATTTATGTCGCCGGTGCCTTCTGCGGCCCCAAGGATATTCCGGAAACGGTGATGCAGGCCAGCGCCGCCGCCGGAGACGCCGCCGCCCTGCTCGCCCCGGCACGCAATACGCTGGTCAGCGCCCGCGAGTTCCCGGCCGAACGGGAAGTGACCGGTGAAGAGCCCCGCATCGGCGTCTTTGTCTGCCACTGCGGCATCAACATCGGCAGCGTGGTGGACGTGCCTGCCGTGGTGGAGGACATTAAAAAGCTCCCTTACGTCGTACATGCCCAGGAAAACCTGTACGCCTGCTCCCAGGACAGTCAGGCCGCCATGCGGGAAATCATTCAGGAGAAAAATCTCAACCGGGTGGTTGTGGCTTCCTGCAGCCCGCGCACCCACCGGCCGCTTTTCCAGGAAACGCTGCGCGACGCCGGTTTGAACCCGCACCTGTTCGAAATGGCCAACATCCGGGATCAGTGCTCCTGGGTGCACAGCCAGGAACCGGAGAAAGCCACCGTCAAAGCCATTGATTTAACCCGTGCGGCCGTCTATAAGGCGACGCTCTTAAAACCCATTGCGGCCGTAAGCGTGGAGGTTGTCCCCACCGCCCTGGTGGTCGGCGGCGGTATCGCCGGTTTAACCGCCGCCCTGTCCGTCGCCGAACAGGGTTATCAGGTCGAGGTGGTGGAAAAATCGGACCGGCTGGGCGGCATCGCCCGGCGCATTTCCCGCGGATTGAACGGCGAGGACGTCACCGCCCACCTGAATGACTTAATCGCGCGGGTGAACGCCCATCCCCGGATCAAAGTGCACACCGGCTGTGAGATAGTGGAAGTGGGCGGCTATATGGGCAACTTCGTCAGCAAACTGAGCAACGGGGAAACGGTGAAACACGGCGCCACCATCATCGCCACCGGCGCGGTCGAACACCGTCCGACCGAATATTTTTACGAACAGGACGAAAACATCCTCACCCAGCTGGAACTGGACGAAAAAATCGCCGCCGGCGATCCGGCGGTGAAAAACGCCCGCAATGTGGTGATGATCCAGTGCGTCGGTTCCCGGGAGGAGAAGCGTCCCTACTGCAGCCGGATCTGCTGCAGCAAATCCGTTCAGCTGGCACTGAATTTGAAAGCACAGAATCCGGACATAAATGTTTATATCCTTTATCGGGATGTGCGCACTTATGCTTTCTTTGAAGATCAATACCGTGAAGCCCGCGATAAAGGGGTCATCTTTATTCGCTACGATGTGGAACAAAAGCCCGTGGTGAGCAGGGACGGCGGCCGGCTGCAGGTCTGCCTCAACGATCCCATTTTGGGCGAACAGGTGCGCATTGACGCCGATCTGCTTGTGCTGGCGCCGCCGATAGTTCCCGCTCCCGATAATGAAAAGCTTTCCCAGCTGTTCAAAATCCCCCTGAACGCCGATGGATTCTTCCTGGAAGCGCATATGAAGCTGCGCCCGGTTGATTTTCCGGCCGAGGGCGTGTATATGTGCGGACTGGCCCATGCACCGAAAAATATCGAGGAGAGCATAAACCAGGCCAAAGCGGCCGCCGGCCGGGCGGGCACCATTTTAAGCCGCGACAAACTGGAATCACGGGGCGTGCGCGCCCACGTCGACCCGGAGAAATGCGCCGCCTGCCTGACCTGCGTGCGCCTGTGTCCCTTCAACGCCCCCCGCATCAACCCGCAAACGCACCGGGCTGAAATCGAAGCGGTGCAGTGCCAGGGTTGCGGTACCTGCGCCGGCGAATGCCCGAACAAAGCCATCGAACTGATGGGCTATAACGACCAGCAGCAGATGGCCCGGGTACACGGCATGTTCTTAAAAGATGCGGGCTGATACCTGTTCAACGACCCCGCCTGAAAGAGGCGGGGTTTTTGCTTGCGGTGACCGCCGCGCTGATGCCGGGATAAAATAATAAAAAAGCCGGGGGAAGTTGCTTCCCCGGCTTTTTTATGGCAAATAATTACTGCACTTTGGGCCGCGGATGCAATCCGGCCCGCTGAACGATTTCCGGCACGATTTCCTCCCAGGCGATGGCCATGATGTGCACGCCGTGCACACCCGGAATATTGCGGATGTGTTTGATCTGCTCGATACAGATCTCCACTCCTTCTTTCTTCGGGTCCTCCGCCTTCTTCAAACGCTCCACGATTTCGTCGGGCACAATCATACCGGAGACGCTGGTCTGCATGTACTTGGCCGCGCGCCAGCTCTTCAGCGGCGTCACCCCGGCCAGGATGTGCACGCGTTCGTGCAGCCCGCGCTCGCGTACTTTCTCCATGAAGCGTTCAAATCGTTCCATGTCGAAAATACACTGCGTCTGAATGAACTGCGCCCCGGCGTTGATTTTCTTCTCCAGACGGACGACACGAAACTCAAAGGGATCGGCGAAGGGGTTGGCCACCGCACCGATGAAGAAGCGCGGCTCGGCCTGTTTGATTTCTTCGCCGCAAAGAAAAACTTTATCGTCACGCATCTGCCGCACCATGTTAATCAATTGCATGGAATCGATGTCATAAACGTTTTTGGCAGTGGGATGATTGCCGAATTTCTGGTGGTCGCCGGACAAACAGAGCACGTTGCGCACCCCGAGGCTGTAAGCTCCGAGCAGATCACTCTGCATGGCGATACGGTTTCTGTCGCGGCAGGTCATTTGAATAATCGGTTCGATACCGCTGTGCATCACATGTATGCCGGCGGCGATGCTGGACATGCGCACGATTGCCGTCTGGCAGTCGGTGATGTTGGTCGCGTCGACATAATCCTTCATCATTTCGGCGTGATGCTTGATCCCTTCAGGCGAAGAATGCTTGGGCGGTCCGATTTCCGCCGTGACGACAAATTCGCCCCTGTCCAAAAGCGCCTGCAGTTTGCTTTCCGTGCTCACCCGATGATCACATCCTCCCTGACGGCCCTGCGCGGTCCGCCGTGTCGTGCGGTGGACCAATCCTTGGGCGGCTGAATTTCCAGCAGTTTATCCAGTTTACCCAGGGATTGCATCCGGTCGTAAATCAGCTGCCAGGCGCAAGGGGTATCCTTGCTCACCTCGCATTTGCCGTACTGGGAACCGCCGCACGGTCCGTTTAAAATGCTCTTCGAACAACGGATAATCGGGCAGATGCCGCCGGTCAGGTGCAGAATGCAATTACCGCACAGCCCACAACGTTCCTCCCAGATACCGTGTTCGATGGAACCACCGATGAAATTGGTGTTCTGTGCCGGCAACACCCATTTGGTCGGGAAACGCTCGGCCACATATTGCACGCCGACACCACAGGCCAGAGAGACAATGGCATCCACGTCCTCCACCAGATTATCCAGGGGCGTAATATACTCCGGATCGCATTGTCTGGTGCAGACGAAGGTCACCGTTTCCAGCGGATTGTCCTGCAGCTTGCGCATAATGCGCAATTCGGAGGCCAGGATTTCCGTTTCCTTTTCCCCGCCGGACAGGCATACGGTCACGCAACCGGCACACCCGACCAGTAGCACCTTGCGGCAGTCTTTGATCATTTCAGCGATTTCCTGAATCGGTTTCTGCTGAGCGATAATCATTTTCCATCACCTTCTTTCCCGTTTTCTTTTTTGTTCAAGGGGCTCGGACCAAGCTCTTTGATGCGCTGGGTCATTTCATTGGCGATTTCGGCAAAGCGCGGGCCCATGGCGGCGGAGAGATTGTAAAACTCCAGGCGGCGGCTGTCGAAACCGATTTCCTCGAGCAACTTCTTTACGTGGTTGACCCGCTTCTTGGCCCGGTAATTGCCTTTCAGGAAATGGCAGTCTCCTTCCATACAGCCGGCCACGTAGACACCGTCCGCCCCTTCTTCAAAGGCGTTCAAAATAACCCGGTGATCAATGTTGCCCGAACAGGTCATTTCCACAATGCGAATGTTGGTCGGATACTGCAGGCGCATCGATCCGGCCAGATCTGCCGCCGAATAGGCACAATAATGGCAGCAGAAGGCGACGATTTTCGGTTCAAAGTCCCCGGCCACTTACGACACCTCCTTGAACAAACCATGGACCATATTCATGTACATCTGATCGTTGTATCCCTGCAGGGTGATGGCCTTGTTCGGGCACTCACCGGCACAGGTCCCGCAACCCTGGCAGAGCACCGGTTCAATGCTGGCCGCATAGTTTCTGATCCGCGGCGCGTTGAACGGGCAAAGACGCACACAGGTCAAACAGGCGGCGCACTTGTTGGGATCGACCACGGCGGTAACCCCGTGGGATTCCAGGCGCTCTTTGTTCAATATGGTGGCCGCCCGCCCGGCCGCCGCCCTGGCCTGAGCGATGTTTTCGTCGATATTTTTCGGGCTGTGGGCCAGTCCGGCCATAAACGTGCCCTCGGAAGCAAAATCCACCGGACGCAGTTTCATGTGCGCCTCCAGGAAGAAGCCGTCTTCATTCAAAGGCACCTTGAACAACTGGGAAAGCTGTTTGTTGCTTTCCGGAGCGACAATGGCCGCTGCCAGACCGACTATGTCGGCGTTGATCTCCACCGGCACGCCCAGCACATGATCTAAGACGGTAACTTTCAGGCCGTCTCCCGTCGCTTCCACCTGTGGCTTGTGCTCTACGCTGTAACGGATGAAGATGACTCCCCTGCGTCTTGCTTCCCGGTATTTTTCTTCCATGAAACCATAGGTGCGCACATCCCGGTAGAGTACAAACACATTGCGCGTCGGGTCCTGCTCTTTGAGTTTGAGCGCCAGCTTGACCGCCCGGGCACAGCAGACCCGACTGCAGTATGGGCGTTCCGGTTCACGGGAACCCACACACTGGATTAGCACCACGTTTTTGGCCCCGTGCAACCTCCCATCACCGTCGGCCAGAGCTTCTTCCAGCTCCACCTGGGTCAGCACCCGGTCATTCCTGCCGTACAAATAGGCGTCCGGTTTATATTCCTCGCCGCCGGTGGCGATGATGGTCACCCCGTGTTGCAGTTCTTCGCCGGTGGTCAGCGTGGTGACGAAGTTGCCCACATATCCGCTTACTTCCTTCACTTCCGCACCGGTATGAACACTGATCAGCTCATTTTGTCTCACCTGCTCGATCAGTCCGGCGACAAACGAGGGAATGTTCTCGCCCTGCATCCCCTGTTTCAGGCGCAGAGCCGCTCCACCCAGCCGATCCGTCTTTTCCACCAGATGCACCCGGTAACCATGTCCGGCCAGGGAAAGGGCGCTTGTCATACCGGACACGCCGCCGCCGATGATCAGGGCGGCCTTGGTCACCCCCACCGCCACCTGCTGAATGGGCTGCAGCAACGCCGCTTTGGCCACAATCATTTTAACCAGGTCCATGGCCTTTTGGGTGGCCTTTTCCGGTTCATGCATATGCACCCAGGAACACTGATCGCGGATGTTGGCCATTTCAAACAGCGCCCGGTTCAGCCCGGCCTCCCGGATCGTTTCCTGGAAGAGCGGACGATGGGTGCGCGGACTACAGGAAGCAACCACAACCCGATTTAGATTATATTCTTTAATTTTTTCTCTAATAATTGCTTGAGTATCCTGCGAACATGTGTACAAGTTGTGCTCAGCATGTACTACATAAGGTAATGTTCGAGCCATTTCTACTACAGCCGGTACATCCACCACACCACCGATGTTAATGCCACAGTGACAGACGAAAACTCCGATCCGCGGCTCCTCGCCGGAAACATCCCGTTCATCCGGAAACTCCCGTTCCCTGACCAGCGTTCCCCGGGCTTCGGACAGCATCGCTCCCGCGACGCCGGCCGCAGCGCTGGCCTGCATCACCGTTTCCGGAATATCCCGGGGGCCGCTGATCGCGCCGGCCACATAAACACCCGGCACGTTGGTGCCCACACCGGAAAGGGGTGCCGGTTCGACGAATCCGAACTGATTGAGGTTCAGGCCGATCTTTTCAGCCAGTTCCTTCACTCCCGCGGACGGTTCCATGCCCACCGAAAGCACCACCAGATCGAATTCCTCCGTATTGATGGAACCATCTTCATTGGCATAACGGATACGCAGGTTTTTACTCTCATCGTCCACCTGCTCTACGGCATAGATACGGGACCGAACAAAATTCACTCCCTGTTCCTTTGCCCGCTCGTAGTATTTTTCAAACCCCTTCCCGTAGGTACGCATATCCATGTAAAATATAGTTGTTTCCAGGGGATCGTGACTGTGTTCTTTGGCAATAATAGCTTCTTTTAGTGCATACATGCAACAAACAGAAGAACAATAGTCGTGATCAATATTGCAATTTCGTGAACCAACACATTGTATCCACGCTATTTTTTGAGGTTCCCTTTGATCAAAAGGACGAACAAGATGTCCCTGAAAAGGACCAGAGGCACTTAAAATGCGTTCAAATTCCATACTGGTAAGCACGTTTGGATACTTCCCGTATCCATAATAATCCAACTTGGAGGCGTCAAAAGGAGTAAAGCCCAAACTTAATACTATAGCCCCAACGTTAATGTCAAATACTTTTTCAGCCATTGAATGAATAATAGCTGAAGAATTACATGCACGAACACACTCAAAACACTCTGAACATATGCCACAATTCAAGCATCTTTCTGCTTCTTGTTGTGCTTGTTCAAATGTATAGCCATTATTTACTTCCACAAAACTCTTTATTCTCTTGTAAGGTTCATTTGATCCTGGCTTTATGGAACCCTGAGGCGCAACTTCGCCATCTTTATAACGAAAAGTGGCTATATTACCCTCAGGGACTTTAAATTGACGTTCAAACTTCAAATCAATACCATTAATATAACGGTGAATTGACTCAGCTGCTTCTTTACCTGCCCCCAATGCGGCAACTACAGTTTTAGGTCCTGTTACTGCATCACCACCAGCAAAAACTCCAGGAATATTGGTTGCAAATGTTTCAGTATCAGCAATAATAATTCTGCCGTCGGATAAATTTTTGTATTTGTCACCAAGAAAACTCAAATCAGTCTTCTGTCCTATAGCAATAATAATACAGTCCGCCTCAAAATCTTTTTCAGTTTTTTCTATATAAACAGGGTTGAATCGACCTTCATTATCGAAAACAGAAGCAACATCTATTGTTACCAATCCGCTTGCTTTACCACCAATTCCTTTAATCGATTTTATTCCTTTTCGATGATGAAAAATGATGCCTTCTTCTTCTGCTTCGACTATTTCATCCGGTGAAGCAGGCATCTCCTCTCTGGATTCAAGAGCAAAAACTTGTACATTGTCCGCTCCCAATCTCAATGCGGTACGCGCCGCATCAATAGCAACGTTTCCACCACCGACAACTATTACTCTTCCTTTAATTTTTATATTTTCACCAGAATTAATTGCCTTAAGAAACTCAACAGCCGTATATACACCGTCAAAATCAACTCCAGGTACAGATGGTTTTGCTCCTTGTGTGGCACCAACTGAGATAAAGATCGCTTTATAGCCATGCTGATTCAAAAGAGCATCTATATCCAGATCTTTACCAATTTGCGTGTTCAATTTAATTTCTATACCAAGCTTAACCAGTAGCTGAATTTCCAGCTCAACCCATTTTTTCGGCAGCCGGTACTCCGGAATACCAACGCGCATCATGCCGCCTGGTACAGACATTGCTTCGAACACTGTAGTTTTATATCCACGCATGGTCAAATGATAGGCACAAGATAAACCCGCTGGACCAGAACCAATTATAGCCACTTTATCCTCTCGCTGTGTTTCAGGTACAGGTAGAGTTATTTCATCCAAATGATCATAAACATAATCAGCGGCCGCTCTTTTTAAAAGCATAATATTAACAGGTTCATCTACTCTGGATCTTAAACAATTCTCCTGACATGGATGACTACAAATACGTCCACAGATTGCTGGGAACGGGTTATCCCTGTAAATTAGCTGCCATGCCTCTTTAAATTTTCCCAACTTAATTAATTGAATATATCCCTGACTATTCACTCCAGTTGGACAGGCCGCACGACAGGGCGAAATACCGCATTTGTCAATTGAAAAAGCATTTGGAAAGGCCTGAGGATATCTTTTAAATATTGCCTTGCGCAGCTCTAGCCCCTGATTAAACTCATTTTTAATCGATACTGGACAAGCGTTGGCACAATCTCCACAACCTTTGCATTTATCCAAGTCAACATAACGTGGACTTTGTTTAAGCGTAACTGTAAAATTTCCAGCACATCCACTAACATTTTCTATCTTTGTTCCGGTAATTGCATTGATATTTAAATGACGACCGCATTCCACCAGTTTGGGTGACAGGATACACATGGAGCAATCGTTGGTGGGAAAAGTTTTGTCCAGCATAGGCATGGTTCCACCGATAGCCGGGGAACTTTCCACCAGGTGGACGTAATACCCGGACTCGGCCAGGTCCAGGGAAGCCTGGATACCGGCGATACCGGCGCCCACCACCATCACTGCTCCTACTTTATCCTTGCTCATCAAACTTACACCAGTCCTCTCCGTTTGGGACTCGTTAGTTTTCCAAAACAAGCCGCCACAACCGGGCGGTGGTGGAACCACCGATTGCGGTAACGAAATCCCGGGACTCAGGCCTCTGGTTTCTTCTCCGGCATAATCAGAGCATTTTCCACCAGGCTGGAAATATGCTCCATCTTCATGCCCAGGTTGTAATGTTTGTTGATGTCGTTGAACTGATCCATACAGTTGTGGCAGGGAATGGCTACAATTTTCGCCCCCGTGGCAAGCAACTGATCCGCCTTGCGCTTGCCCTTGGCCAGGCGCTGCTCGGTAAACTCCGGCATGGCCAGAGCCCCCCCGCCGCCACCGCAACAATAATTATTTTTGCGGTTGGGGAACATTTCCCGGAAATCCATTACGGCCGCTTTCAACACACGGCGCTGGGGTTCCACCACACCCTCTTTGCGCACCAAATTGCAGGGGTCGTGCAGTGTAACCGGTTCCGGATTTCTGGTTGGATCAAGCTTCAACCGGCCCTCCTGGATCCATTCGTCGTACAGTTCAAGCACGCTGCGCACGGGGAATTTGGGACCCTTCCAGAAATTATTGTACCCCATGCGCACGGACTTGAAGGCGTGGCCGCACTCGGTAACCACCAGTTGTTTGGCTTTCAGGCGGACCACTTCCTGCAGCATGGGTTCGGTGATTTTCCAGAAATCATCGTTGCGGCCGCTGAACAAAGCCAGGTTGGTGGCGTCCCATTTTTGACTGCTCAAAGTATAATTGGCACCCACGGCATAGAAGATCTTGAGGATTTTTTGCAGTTCATTGGGATAATATTTGATTTCCCGGGCGTTGAACCCGAACAAAAAGTCGGCCCCTTCCACATCGATGGGGATACGATAATCGGGATCGTTTAATTCCGCCTGCAGTTCCTCTTGAATCCAGTCCAGGGTGTCCAGGTATTCATCCCGGGGCACGTCCATCTGATTGCCGGATCTGATGGTGTCTTCCACCACCTTCTGCATAAAGCCGGGTGAGTCCTGACGGAAGTTGCCGCGGATGGTGCGGGTAATCAATCCGATGTTGATGCACATGGGACATTCCACCGTGCAGCGCTCGCACATGGTGCAGTACCAGATGAAGGGATCCTGCAATATTTCCTCCCGCATACCCAGGATGACCTTGCGCAGCATCTTGCGGGGATCGTTGTCCGGATGAATATCGGAATAGACACAGCCGGCGGTGCACATACCACAGGCCAGACAGTTGGCAAAATCCAGACTGTTCAGTTTTTCCGCCAACTCGTCCCGGAATGTGGGGTCCAGTTTTTCGGCCAGGATAGTCTCCATAATATGGTATTCCTCCCCTCACGGGTTTTACTTCTCTATATTTATATTTTATTTCTCCATACCAAAATAAAATCGGCGGCGGGGCGACCCGACCGGGAAGCCCCGCCGGGCCAGATTAATATTCATTGGGCAGCTGGTTCAGCTCCGCTCTGGTAAACACCGGCCCGTCCTTGCAGACGTACTTGTTGCCCACATTGCAGCGTCCGCACATGCCGATACCGCATTTCATGCGGTTTTCCAGCGACATGATGATCCGTTCCGGCGGGAAGCCCAGTGCCTCCAGTTCGGGCATGGTGAACTTGATCATCACCGGCGGTCCGCAGATTACCGCGTAGGCGTTATCGGCACTGGGAGCCACTTCCTTGGTCACCGCCGGCACAAAGCCCACCCGGCCGTTCCAGCCTTCCGCCGGCCGGTCGATGGTGCAAACCAGCTCGATATCGTCACGCTTCTCCCACTCGGCCAGCTCTTCCTTGTACAGCAGCAGTCCGGGCGTGCGCGCACCGTAAATGACGGTCAGCTTACCGAAATCTCCCCGGTTGGCCGGGTTCAGGATGTAGGCGGTGAGCGCCCGCAGGGTGGTAAAGGCAAATCCGCCGCCGATAATCACCAGGTTTTTGCCTTTGAAGTCCTCAATGGGGAAGCTGTTCCCCAGCGGCCCCCGCACCCCCACTATGGTGCCTTCTTCCATCAGGTGCAGCGCCGTTGAAACCACCCCTACTTTGGCCACGGAAAACTTCAGGTGCCCGGGCTCGGTGGGCGAAGAAGCGATGCCGAAAGGCGCTTCGCCCTTACCGAACACGCACAGTTCGGCGAACTGACCCGGAGTATACTTGAAGGAAGCTTCGTCGGCCTCGCTCAAAAACTCCAGGGTGAAGGTATGAATCAGTTTATCGTCGGTCTCGGTGAAGTTTTTAACCAGCTTCATGGGAAGCGGTAGATATGGATTCCTCATTATTTATCCGACCTCGCTTCCGACCCCTGGATTTCCGCCAGCACATTGCGGATGTCCAGATTAACGGGGCAGTTTTTAATGCACCTGCCGCAGCCGACACAAGCCATGGCGTTGAAGTTATCCACAAAATACTTGAACTTGTGCATGACACGCTGCCGGAAACGCTCTTTCCCCGTAGGACGCGGGTTGTGCCCCGAGCCGTGCAGGGTGAAAATGGGGAACATGCAGGCGTCCCAGTTGCGCACGCGGCACCCGTCGGCATCCACCGCATCATCGACGATATCGAAGCAGTGGCAGGTGGGGCAGGTATAGGTGCAGGCGGCACAGCCCAGGCATTTTTCGTGCAGCCCATCCCAGATGGGGTCGTAGAAGTTAACGTCGAGCTTTTCCTTCAAGCCGTTCAAATTCACCAGGCAGTCCACCGTGGCGGCTTCCTTTACCGCGGCCGCCGCCGTCCGCTCGGCGTCCCCGGCCGCCGGCAGAGCCAGCCCGCTGAACAATGCCTTTCCTTTATCGCTGAGCACTTCCACCACATATTTATCGCCCGTGTCCACCAGCAGGGCGTCCAGACCGGCCGTATCGAACGGACCGCCGCCCAGGGATGTGCAGAAACACGTCTGCGCCGGGTGATTGCAGCCCAGTCCGATCAGGGTGGTGTTTTCCCGCCTGGTCAAGTAGTAGGGATCCTGGTATTTGTCGTTGTTGAACACGTTGTCCAGCAGCACCAGGCTCTTCGCATCACAGGGACGCAGCCCGAAAATCACTTTTTTCCGGTCGTCGATATGCTCCTCCACCCGCGCACCGTCAGGCCCGCAGCTGTAACTGAACAATTTCTCGGTTTGAGGGAAAAGGATTCCCTTGGGCGGGATTTTGGAGTTGCAGTAGTCCAGAGTCGCTTCCTCACCGGAGCCGATTTCTTTGAACACGGTATAGTCCTTCTCTTTTACCGGAGCATAAACCTGATACCCGGCGCGCAACCGATCCAGGAAGCCGGCCAGCTCGTTTTTATTGATGATCATCCTTTTCACCTCACTCCTTGATTAAAAATGGCTGCGGGTCTTCGGCTTTAAAGTCGGCCAGCGCAGGCTTTTCTTCCGGATTGACCCCGGCGTCGTAACCGAACAATTCCTGCACGTCCTTGACCATCTTGCGGGTTAAAAGATGCAGCTTCAAGCCCATCGGACAGGCGCGTTCACAGGCCCCGCAATCAGCGCACCGGCCGGCGCTGTGGAAGACGCGCACCGCCTGAAAGAGCAGATTGTCCTGCGCCTCGGACGATTTACCGATCCACTGCGGGGTGGAGCAGTCGACGAAGCACTCTTCACAATAACACATCGGACAGGCCTGACGGCAGGCGTAACAACGAATGCAGCGGCTGAACTCTTCCGTCAGATAGGCCCGCCGCTCGGCCGGCGATTTCGCTTCGAAGGCGTTAACATCGCTGAAATCGACGCCTTCCTTTTCAGGCAGCGGCTCTCCGACCAGCAAGTCGTAAATCACCGGGTTGGGATGGCGGCAGCTCAGGCAGGAGTCGTGCAGCAGTTCCGCCGCCGGCACCGTTTCAGAGAAATCCCGGCCCTTGAGAATTACGTTGTCCCCATTTTCTTCCGCCGCCAGCAGTTCCCGGCCGGCCAGTTTCCGGGCCACTTTCTGGCGGTCGATCATGCCGGTACAGGGCACACCGATAATAAACAGATTTTCCCGATCGATCTGATTTTCCTTGATCAGCTCCACAATCGCCCGGGAGTCGCAGCCCTTGGCCACCACAGCCGCTTTGTCGCTGCGTTTGCGCAGGTAATTGGCCAGGTTGTTTTCACAACTGCGGTTCCAAAGCAATCCGGCCGCATCTTCCGGGCGGCGGACAAAGCAGGGTGTGCTGCGCAGAGGCAGGCTGCCCGGCGCAAAACCGATCACCACGTCCACCTTTTTTTCGTCGAGCAGCTTTTTGGCCGCTTCCCGAATGGCTCCGGTTAGTTCCGGCATTCACAACACCCCGCCTTCTGTTCTTCAATGAGACCTTTATTCGGCCCGAGAGCTTTAACCTTCTCCGTCACTTCCCGGACCACTTCCGCGAAGCGGCCGCCTTCGGCGGCGGACACCCAGGAGAAGTTCACCCGGCCTTCTTCCACGCCCATGTACTCCAGCAGGTTTTTCAACAGGGCGAATTTCCTTCTGGCCACCAGGTTGCCACTAACATAGTGGCAGTCGCCGGGGTGTCACCCGGAGGTGAGCACGCCGTCGGCTCCATGCCGCAGGGCGCTCAGGATGAACAGGGGATTGATGCGCCCGGAGCAGGGCACCCTGATCACCCGGATGTTGGGGGGATACTGGATCCGGCTCACGCCGGCCAGATCGGCCCCCGCGTAACTGCACCAGTTGCACAGGAAGGCAACTATTTTCGGTTCCCAATCCATAACCTAAATTCCCTCCCCCTGTCGTTAAAGCGCGTTAATCATAGCCACGATCTGTTCGTTGGTGCATCCCTTGACGTTGATCGCTCCACAGCGGCAAGAGGAAGCACAGGCGCCGCAACCTTTGCAAAGAGCCTCATTGACCACGGCCACTTTTTCTTTGGGATCAACGGTGACTGCCTTGGCCGGACAAACTGCTTCGCATACACCGCAGGCCGCGCATTTGCGTTTATTGACAAAGGCACACTTGCCTTCCACGGCGATCGATTCCTTGGCCAGCACCGTACATGCCCGGGCTACGGCCGCCTTGGCCTGGGAGATGTTTTCTTCCAGGTTCTTCGGACCATGGGCCAGACCGCACATGAACACGCCGTCGGTACCGAAATCCACCGGACGCAGTTTCATATGCGCTTCCAGGAAAAATCCTTCCTGGTTGAGAGGCACCTTGAAGAGCTGGGACAGCCTGGCGTTGCCGGCCGGAGGCACGATGGCCGCGGCCAGGCCGACCACATCGGCCCGGATAACCACCGGCACACCCAGTACGTGATCGGTGACGGTCACTTTGACAGCGTCGCCATCCGGCTCCACCACGGGTTTGTTTTCCGTTGCATAGCGGATGAAAATAACGCCCCTGCGCCGGGCTTCCCGGTACATCTCTTCAAAGAAACCGTAGGTGCGGATATCGCGGTACAGCACGTAAACCTGTGCCTGCGGGTTGGCTTCCTTAATCTTCAGCGCCAGTTTGATGGACTTGGTGCAGCAGATGCGGCTGCAGTAGGGTCTTTCGTCGTCACGCGAACCGACGCACTGAATGAAAACGAAGTTTTTCGCACCGGCAACCTTCGCGTCGCCGGCGGCGAGAGCACCTTCCACATCCAGAAGGCTCATTACGCGATCGTTCTGTCCGTACAAATATTCATTCGGCCTGTACTCCTCGGCACCGGTGGCGATAATGGCCACCCCGTGCTGAATCTCCTCGCCGCTGGACAGGGTGGTGACAAAATTGCCCACAAAACCGTTCACGTCGGCCACTTCCGTGCCGGTATAAATCTTAATCAATTCGCTGGCCTTCACCTGTGCCTCCAGATCGGCCAGGAATGCCTGTACATCCTCACCACGCATACCGGTGTGAATCCGCCGGGCGGTGCCGCCCAGTTGCTCTTCTTTTTCCACCAGATGCACTTTGTAGCCCTGTCTGGCCAGGTTGAGCGCCGCCGTCATTCCGGACACTCCGCCGCCGATGACCAGGGCGTCATGATTCATGCCCAGGCTGACACTCTGGATGGGCTGGAGCAGGGATGCCTTGTAAACGGCCATTTTAACCAGATCTTTGGCCTTGCCGGTGGCTTTTTCCGGCTCGTTCATGTGCACCCAGGAACACTGGTCGCGAATGTTGGCCATTTCAAACAGGTTGGCGTTCAAGCCGGCCTCCCGCAGGGTTTCCTGGAACAGGGGCTCATGCGTGCGCGGGCTGCAGGAGGCAACCACAATGCGATTCAAATTGTATTTTTCAATGGCTTCTTTAATTTGGCCGGCGGTATCCTGCGAGCAGGCATAGAGCTTCTCTTCGGCCATGACCACACCGGGCAGGTTTCTGGCATAGGCCACCACTTCCGGCACATTGACCACACTGCCGATGTTTATGCCGCAATGGCAGACAAATACGCCGATGCGCGGTGTTTCCCCGGTGACATCTCTTTCCGGCGGGTATTCCTTTTTCCGCACCAGTGTTCCCCGGGCTGCGGAAAGGATTACCGACGAATCGGCGGCCGCGGCGCTGGCCTGCATGACCGTCTCGGGAATGTCGCGGGGTCCACTGAAGGCACCGGCCACATAAACCCCCGGACGGGATGTACCTACACCGGTGAGCACCGGTACATCGGCGAAGTTGAACTGGTTTAACTGTATATTCAGTTTGTTGGCCAGTTCCACCACATCGGCCGAAGGCTCCAGCCCGACGGAGAGGACTACCAGATCAAAATCTTCATAGGTGATGCTACCGTCTTCGTTGGCATACCGAATGGTCAGATTGCCGCTGCCGTCGGCGGCCTCATTGACATCGTAAATACGGGAACGGATAAAACGCACGTTGTTTTCTTTTTTCGCCCGTTCGTAATACTTTTCAAAGTCCTTGCCGTAAGTACGCATGTCCATAAAGAAGATGGCGGTATCCAGGGGATGACCGGCGTGTTCTTTGGCAATCACGGCTTCCTTTATGGCGTACATGCAGCAAACGGAAGAGCAGTAACCGTGTTCGATCCTGCAGTTGCGGGAACCGACGCACTGAATCCAGGCGATTTTCTGCGGTTCTTTCTTGTCCGAGGGACGTACCAGGTGACCGCCAAAAGGACCGGAGGCACTCAGGATACGTTCGAATTCCAGGCTGGTGAGCACGTTGGGGAACTTGCCGTAACCGTAATACTCCAGGGCCGAAGCGTCGAATTTCTGGAAGCCCGGGGACAGGATAACCGAGCCCACTTCCACCTCCACGACTTCGTCTTCCATATCGTGATCGATGGCCCCGGCCTGGCAGGCATCCACACAGGCGCCGCATTCAATACACAGATTTTTATCAATGGCGTAGGCGTTGGGATAGGCCTGTGCGTAAAGCTTGTAAATGGCCTTTCTTTCACCCAGCCCCTGATTGAATTCGTCGCTGGCGTCAATCGGGCACTCCTCCGCGCAGGCGCCACAACCGGTACATTTTTCCGGATCAACATAGCGGGCTTTTTTCCTGATTGTAGCCTTGAAATGGCCCGGCTCGCCCTGCAAATCCTCCAGTTCGGCATTGGTCAGGGTTTCAATATTCAAATGCCGACCGCATTCCACCAGCTTGGGGGAAAGAATGCACATGGAGCAGTCGTTGGTGGGAAAAGTTTTGTCCAGCATGGGCATGGTGCCGCCGATGGCCGGCGACTTTTCCACCAGGTAAACATAATAGCCGCTTTCGGCCAGATCCAGAGAGGCCTGGATGCCGGCTATGCCGGCCCCTACGACCAGCACGGCCCCGACAGAACCGGGTTTGTTGGCAGTCATCTTTGCATCACATCCGTCCTCCTAATTTCGGTGTGCCGGTCTTTTAGCACCGGACTTACCGGAAAGTTCAGCAGCCGGTCAACCGGCTAAATGTGAACCTTTCTCTTCTCCCCGCTCTTACCACCCTTACCGTTCTTTTTTCTGTACGTTTACAAAGCGTAATAGTTTTAGCCAGCTAAAAAATTCACCTCCAATAACCGTTAGATAATGCATAAAGTTACCCTTTCCCTGGAGCTTAAGGTAAAAAATGAACCCGAATGCATCAGATTTTGGGGTAACTACAAACATTGCACACCTTGTCACTAGTATAATATTTATCAACAGGGCTGTCAATTATTTTAACTTTAGCGTATATTTTTTTGAGCGAAAAGGCGACAGGTACAAGCTGCCGCCTTTTCGTCCGCCTGAAAGGTTCGGTACACGGGAGATGAGCCGTATATTTATGCTTAACGCTGCCGGAAGGTTTTCAGGAAGGAGTCACAATAAATGTCTTTATTTAATAAAATGTTGGCTGCGGCAACGGCATCAAGCAGTTCCTGATCCTCCACATCGGCGATGGCCGAATCAAGTCCGCAGGCCATGGACATGATCAGGAAGGTGCGGTTGAGCAGATGACGGTTGTTGCAGCGCTGGGAAACGTTGCTCAGCCCCATGGTGGTGCGGGGGGCCGGGTCGGCCAGCATCTTGATCTGGCGCAGGGCTTCCAGGGCCTCCGGACCGTGCTCCTGGGCGACATTGCACGGCAGTACCAGGGGATCGATGTAGAGATCTTCCATGGGAATGCCGTGGGCGTCGGCGTTGACCACTATTTCCATGGCCAGAGCCGCCCGATCGGCGGCACTCTTGGGCACCCCTTTTTCATTCATGGCCAGACCGATCAGCGCGGCGCCGTATTTGGCGGCCATGGGCATATAAATATCCATCTTCCACTGGTCGGCACTGGTGGAATTGATCATCGCCTTGCCCCTGTGCACCGCCAGCCCCGCTTCAATGGCCTCCGGATTGGTGGAGTCGATGCAGCAGGGCAGGGGGGCGGCCTCCTGCGCCGTCTTGACCAGCCACTCCATCACCGCCGGCTGATCCTTGGCGTCCACAGTGGGACCGGTGTTGATATCCAGGTAGGCGGCACAGTTTTCGTACTGGCGTTTCGCCCAGTAACGCACCGGCTCGGGATCCCGGTTCAGAATCGCTTCCCGGATATCCTTGAACATGCCGTTAATCCGCTCGCCAATCAGGATCATGCAATTTGCCTCCTTACTCTATATTTTTAATAGGCATTTGATTCCATCATCTTATCGATGTGGATGCGGAACTGCTTTAAGGATTCGGGATGACGCAGCACAAAGAGCGAACCGCCGGCCTGAGCGAAAGTGGAAGCGGTGATTACCTCCCACAGCACAGCCCGTCTGGCCTGCTCGCCCCATTCGGGAGCTTCCTCGGTGCTGCTCTTGGCTTCCTTGGTCTTCCACACTTCCTGGCCGACCAGGCAGATTACGGGCATGGCCATCATTTTATCGCCGGTAAGGGCGCCGATGCGGGTACGCTCCATAATTGAATAGGCGTACTCAATGCCGTAGCCCAGGGCGCCGACCGAAGGATCAATCACTATCCGGTTCGCGGCCAGGTTCATTTCCGTAATCAGGATGTTCAACTGCTTTTCCAGGTTGATGTCCAGCGGGCTGGAGGCGATAATGTTGTGACCGTGTACCATGCAGGCGGCGGTGATGGTTTTGTAATTTTCCTGGGTGGCCAGGCCCAGAAGGCAGTTCTTGCCGGCCAGCGCCTCGGCGACCTTTTCCAGCACCCGCGCGTCTTTTTCTTCCACTCCGCAGCCCAGTACAATCAACGGCACATCAACGGCTTCGGCCACCGCCCGGGCCGTTTGGGCGCACTCCTCCGGACTGGCGTCCTTGTTGTCCGGATGTGCGCTGACCAGCGTCAGGCAGATTAAATCCGCACCGTATTCCACACACTTTTTCGCCCAGGCGACCGGGTCGTTAAGCACGCCTGCATATGGTGCGGTCAATATCTCCGGCCAATCGGTCGGCTCCATATCCCATACTTCCAGGGCCACTTTCGGCCGGTTGGTCATTTCCCCTTCAAAATGCAGGAAGGGCAGGGTACCCTCGCCGCCGATTTTAACCACATTCGGTTCGCTGCCAAGAACCAGTTCTCCGACCTTGTTGGTCCATCTTTCCTTGGCTATCGTAACAGGCATGATTTCCGCTCCTTTCTCGTGTTCAATTCCAGTTACAGGATGCCCGCAGCGGTCATGATCCCCCGCACCGCGGTGACCACCGGGGAATCATCGGGCAGCTCGATCAATGGCCTGCTCTGCAAATCATACTGATAAACCTGCTCATCCAGCGGAATGCTTCCGATCAGCTCCAGTCCGGTACGATTAATTTCATCCTGCAACGAGGCCAGCGTCCCTTCGGTAACCTTGGAAACCACCAGATACATCTTCTTGATGTCCAGTTGCAGGGAATCGACCAGCTGCTTCACCCTTCCGGCGGAGCGAATGCCCCTGGCGCTGGCGTCGCTGGTCACCAGCAGCACGTCCACATTGGACGTGGTGCGCCGGCTCAAATGCTCGAGCCCGGCCTCGTTGTCCATGACCACACAGGGGTAATTATTGCTCAAAGTCTGCATAAAACCTCTGAGCAAATTGTTTACATAACAGTAGCATCCCTGCCCCTCCGGGCCGCCCATAACCAGCAAATCCACATCGTCGCCTTCGGCCAGGGACTGGTGGACTTTGAACTCCACGTACTGATCCTTGGTCATTCCGGCCGGCAGGGGCTCCAGGTTGTTGTTGATTCTCGCCATCAACTCGGCAATGGTGTCTTCAACCTCAATCCCGATCGCTTCGTTCAAATTGGCGTTGGCGTCTGCATCCACGGCCAGTACCGGACCTTTTCCCGCCTGAATCAATAGTTTGATTAAGAGTGCCGCCAGGGTGGTTTTCCCCGTCCCCCCCTTGCCGGCGATAGCGATGGTAAAGGCCATTGATTACACTTCCCTTCTGCGGTTGTTGTCACGACTTGTTCCGCCTGGAACTGTGTCCGGCATGGGCCCGTTGTTTCCCCGGTCTGCGGATCAGGCGCTCCAGCGCTGCTTCAAGAAAGACGCTATGCCGGCGGATTCCCGCGGACCGACGAGCACTTCCCAGCCGGAAAGCTCCTGCAGTTTGCCGCTCAACACGGCCACGCCGCCGGGGATAATCACTTTGCGGTGATTCACTTTATCGGCTATACCACAGCTCTGCAGCATTTCGGCGATCTTCTCCGGAGTGAACTTGCCGGCCGCCCACCCGGTGAGCACGGAAATGCCGTCCGTATCCACCGGCAGAATGTAACCGGGCACCCGGGATGCTTCCACATCGCCGGCCACACAGAAATAGGTCAGGGAGAAGTTGGTTGTCACATATACCGGCGCATCGGGACCGGGGGTGCCGATCTCATAAATCTTGGATTCCACGGCAATCGGCTTCTGCGGGTCGGTGTAGATGTTCAGGCGCAGGGTGATCAACGGCAGGATGTCCGCCGGATCCGCACTGGACAGAACCACGACACCGGCGTATTTGGCGATGTAGACGCCCGCATCAACCACGGCCTGGAAGGGATCGCTGTTGGTGACAAAGGTAATCGTGGGATATCCGAAAGGACGGAAACGTTTCAATGCCTGACGGCGGATCTGCGTCTGGTCGGCCAGCACCCGGTTGACTTCCCGCGCGCCCGAATCCAGCAACAGCTGCTTGTGACCCAGTGCAACCACTTTTTCCACCAGGTCGGCCAGTTCGTTCAAATCGGCACCCTTTACAACCAGAGTGGTGTCGTATTTCCTGGCCAGGGCGGTCATGGCCTCGTAGTTAGCCGCCGTAGCGCCGCAGACGACCGGCTTCTTGCTCCCGGCCACTTCCAGCGCCTTTTCCATAGCCGCTACATCCTCGCTGATTAAAACAAGCGGGAATTCCGTGTTTTCCATGGCCGCCTTCACTGCGCCGGCGAACTTTTCCGCCTCGCCGGAGGCATTTTCCACCGCGACCAGGTTCACACTGTGAATCTGGCCCACCCGATCAAAGACCAGTTTATTGATTCGGGCCACTTTGTCGGTGATTTCATCGGCGCTCATCGTATCGGCTACGGAAACGGCTATGCCGGTGGGATGTTCGAATCGCTTGTCGTGTCTGAAGAGGACGGTTTCATTGCCCAGTTCCAACTGTTTTTCCCCGACACCGATTTTGATTAATGCCACCGGGGGCGCGGAAGCGGCACCCAGGGCCTCTTTGGCCGCCTCACTGACATGGGGGCACTGATCCAGACCCGCCTTGCCGGCGGCCATGGCCATGGCGAAGGCCAGACAGGTAGGTTGACCGCAGTCTTTGCAGTTGGTCTTGGGCAGTTGCTTAAAAATCTCCAAACCTGTTAAACCCATTCTCCTTTTCTCCTTTCTTTTGCATGAATGAGACACACCCGAAGGACACCTGGTTTGACCGGGTGTCCTCCGGGATAGCGTGTCCAGGATGACGTCAATCTACATTATAATCAAAACATAGCGGGTTAAACCAGCGGATCCATGGTGAGAGCGGGATGACCTTTTTCCTCCAGGAAGGGCAGGATCTCCTCGCCGCTGACGCCGACCGTCTCATCGGCGATCTTGTCCACGAAATCGCGGCCCAGTCCGGCTTCTTCCGCCGCCTCCTCCAGCTGCGGGCGCAGCTGCTCCTTCAGCGCCTTGGGCATCCAGACCACCCGGGCCAGTCCGCCGTCGGCGGGCACGAACTT
>Ga0315298_1001939_pt1 | contig 36703 bp, 43 predicted proteins | sample WHS_1_MG_FD_203077 | JGI IMG/M metagenome (GOLD analysis project Ga0315298, IMG submission 203077) | Extremophilic microbial mat communities from Washburn Hot Springs, YNP, Wyoming, USA - WHS_1_MG | ecosystem: Environmental > Aquatic > Thermal springs > Hot (42-90C) | place: USA: Wyoming...
AAATCACAAAGCCGGTCAGGTAGGGCAGCCCAACGGGGATGCCGTATTGCTTGCTGGTCTGGCGTCCAATCGTCCAGCCCATCCAGCGCCCTGTTGCCGCGTGGATGGCGTCCTGCAGGGTCTTGCCCTCGTCCAGCGCGTTGTGCACGTCGTCGGCAAAGTGCCGACCAAAGCTGCTGTCGAGGAAAGCACGCACCGAGTCGATGGACTGGCCGGTGGCGTTTGAGATGACGGTGCACGCCTGCGGCCATGCGTTGCTGGCCTGCTCCGACATCGCGCCGTAAAAGCCCCAGGTTTCGTTCTGGGTGACGGGGATTGGCGTGGTGGTGCGCATCAAAACGCGAACCCGTTGTAGTAGGCGTTCATCTTGGCGCAGTACAGAGTGGTGTAGCCGGGGGCGCAGTTCTTGCGGGCTTCGGAGAATTTCTTGTAGTAGATGGTCATTTTGCTGTCCTTTCCTTGCTGCGTTGCGATGACTGCATTACCGCGCTTCTGTTGGCACAAGCCAAGCGTTTGATGCCGTGTCCGAGTGATTCAGTCATGCACTCGAGCTTGGCCTCTTGATCGATCTTGCTGATCAGGCGATGCGGTAGACCCGCTCGCCGCCCTGCGGCTTGTCCGACACGATGGCCAGGCCAAGCTTTTTCTTTGCTCATCAGCCAGTTGGGTGATACCAGATCAGTTTGCGAATGGCGGCTCGTGCTTTCTGGCGTATTGCATGCCTTGCGGCGATCCTTGAAAGTCGCCACGGCAGTCCATGGAGCGCCGGGGACTTCGACATACCAGCGCCCATCGTCTGGATTCCAGGAAATGGCCCAACCATTGACGGAGGGTTGTACGACGGCGGGTTCGGCGCCGTTCATAGTCGGGTAGGTCTTCCGCATGGTGATCACCCCTGCACCTTGTAGATGCGCTCGCCGCCATCGGGTTTTTCCGAGGTGATGGTGAGCCCGAGCTTCTTCTTGAACGCTCCGGCGAAGGTGCCGCGCACCGTATGGGCCTGCCAGCCGGTGGCGGTGCAAATCTGGCCGATGGTTGCGCCCTCGGGGCGTTGCAGCATCCGGATCACTTCGGCCTGCTTGCTGTTGTTGCGGGTGCGTGGCTTGACCCACGTTGCTTCGGCGGCGGTCACGGCGACCTCCATTTCGGGATCGCCTGCGGTGGTTTGCATCCCTTCAGCGTTGGCGATGATCTGGTCGAGATGGGCTTGGAATCGACCGATACGCTTCTTGTTGGCGCCGGGTCGCGCCATACCCATGGCATCAAAGCCCTCGGCGGCGATGCACCAGCCCTCGCCATCGGGCGCGATGAGGGCGCGCTTGAACAGGCCTTCCAGCACCTTCTTGCGCGCGCCCCCCTTGATGTGGTCGGGGAACCAGAGGATCTTGCCGCCGCTGGTGTGGATGGCCTTGGCCAGGATGGCGTGCTGGGCCGGGGTGAGCTGCGTGGTGGTCATGGGATGCTCCTTCGTGGTGGTTTATGGTGATTGCATGACCGCGCTGTCTGCGAGAGAAGCCAAGCGCGTTCCGCTTCGATTTCAGGTCTGTTTGGCGGCCTGAAGGCCGGCTTCATAGGCCGCTATCAGGGCGCTCTTGACACCCCAGACGCTGACCTCGTGGAAGTCCAGGCTGTCTGCGTGGCGGGTTTGCAGGGTGTCGATGAACAGGTGGTTCAGCGCGATCTGCTCGAGCAAGGTTTCAAGTGCTTTGTCGGCTTGCTTGTGCATGGTGTAACTCCGTGGTGGTGTTGCGATGACTGCATTACCGCGCTGCTGTGGGCACAAGCCAAGCGTTTGATGCCGTGTCCGAGTGATTCAGTCATGCACGATGTGCAACACCAATTCATCTGATGGGACTGTCGATTCGCGCCTACGCGCGCCACCGCGGTGTGACCGAATCCGCCGTGCGCAAAGCCATCGCCACAGGGCGCATCACGCCGCAAGTCGATGGCCTGATCGATGCCGACAGCGCCGACGCGCAGTGGGCGCGCAACACCGCGCCGCCGCGCATGGGGGCTGGCGCACGGACTGCGGCGTCCACTGCGTCACAACACATGGACGCCCAGTCGTTGCCCGCAGGGGGCGGCACATCCTTGCTGCAGGCGCGCACGGTCAATGAGGTGCTCAAGGCCAAGATCAGGCAAGTCGATCTGGCCGAGCGCAAGGAGGCGCTGATCGACCGCGCCAAGACGCTGGCGCAAGTGTTCAAGCTGGCCCGCACGGAACGCGACGCCTGGCTGAACTGGCCCGCACGGATCGCGCCCAGGATGGCCGCCGATCTGGCTGTGGACGAACACAGCTTGCACCAGGCGATTGACGCCGCCGTGCGCGAGCACTTGCAGGAACTTGGCGATCTCAAGGTGGATCTGTGATCGAGGACGATTTTGACGGCGCAAACGATGTCGCGCTGGCCTGGCGACAAGGGATGACCCCCGATCCGCTGCTCACCGTGTCGGAATGGGCCGACCAGCACCGCCTGCTCTCGACCAAGGAATCGGCCGAGCCTGGGCGCTGGCGCACCCGCCGCACACCGTACTTGCGCGAGATCATGGACTGCATGTCACCCACCTCCCCAGTGGAGCGCGTGGTGGTGATGAAGGGCGCGCAGGTCGGCGGCACCGAGCTGGGGCTGAACTGGGTCGGCTACGCCATCCACCACGCGCCCGGGCCGATGATGATCGTCTGGCCCACCACCGAGATGGCGCAGCGCAACTCCAAGCACCGCATCGACCCCTTGATCGAGGAGTCGCCCGTGCTGCGCGAGATCATCGCCCCGGCCCGCAGCCGAGATTCCGGCAACACCGTGCTGATGAAGGAGTTTCGCGGCGGCGTGCTGGTGATGACCGGCGCCAACAGCGCGGTCGGCCTGCGCTCCATGCCGGTGCGCTACCTCTTCCTGGACGAAGTGGACGCCTACCCGCTGGACGTGGACGGCGAAGGCGATGCAATCAACCTGGCCGAAGCTCGCACGCGCACATTCGCTCGGCGCAAGATTCTGCTGGTGTCCACGCCGACGATTGCCGGGGCGTCGATCATCGAGCGCGAGTACGAGGCGTCCGACCAGCGGCGCTACTGCGTGCCCTGCCCGCATTGTGGGCACATGCAATGGCTGCGCTTCGAGCAGTTGCGCTGGGAGCGCGGCCAGCCGGAGACGGCGACTTACGTGTGCGCGTCATGCGGCGCGCTGATTGCCGAGCACCACAAGCCATGGATGCTCGACCACGGCGAGTGGGTTGCCCAGGCACAGAGCAAGACAGCCGGGTTTCACCTCTCAAGCCTGTACAGCCCGTGGCGAAAGTGGAGCGAGGTGGCCGCATCCTGGGAGAAAGCATCGATGTCCGAATCCAAGTCGGCAGCCACGATCAAGACGTTCAAGAACACCGAGCTTGGCGAGACATGGGTTGAGCAAGGCGAGGCGCCCGACTGGCAACGCCTGCTCGAACGCCTGGAGGACTACTCCGGCGTGACTGGTGGCGTGCTGCTGCTCACCGCAGGCGCCGACGTGCAGAAGGATCGCATCGAGGTGTCGGTGTGGGGCTGGGGTTTCAGGCGCATGGCCTGGCTGATCGAGCACCGCGTGTGCATGGGCGACACGGCAAGCGATTCCCCTTGGGCGCAGTTGCAGGATGTGCTGGCGCAGACCTGGATGCATGCCGGTGGCGCCATGCTGCGGCTGTCGGCCCTGGCGGTGGACAGCGGCTACAACACCCAGACGGTGTACGACTGGTCGCGTCGGGTGCGCGACAGCCGCGTGCTGGTGGTCAAGGGCTTGTCTCGCGGCGCGGCGCTGATCGGCACGCCAACATCCATCGACGTGGCCGCCAACGGCAAACGCCTGCGGCGCGGTGTCAAGGTGTTCCCTGTAGTCGGCGCCATCGCCAAGCAGGAGCTGTATGACAACCTGCGCAAGACGCCCGATGTGGACGCAGACGGAACCACGGTCTACCCGGCAGGCTACGTTCACCTTCCGCGCATTGATGCCGAGTGGCTGCAGCAGCTCACCGCCGAGCAGTTGGTGACCCGCCGCAACCGCAACGGCTTTGCGGTGCGCGAGTGGCAGAAGATGCGCGAACGCAACGAAGCGCTGGACTGCTACGTCTACGCCCGCGCAGCCGCCGCCCATCTCGGCCTGGATCGCTTCGACGAGCACCACTGGGCGCGGTTGCAGCAACAGATCGCGCCGAACACCGAGTTACCCCAGCAGACTGCGCCGCAGCCCGCCCCTGTTGTCCAACCGGTCACCACACAGCCCGTGGCGGCCTCCACCCCACCGCAACGACGGCGCGTGATCCGCAGCCGCTGGATGAGCTAAATGAGCTACACCGCAGACCAACTCAGCGCCTTGCAGAACGCGCTCGCCCGTGGAGAAAAGCGCGTGACCTTTGGCGACAAGACCGTGGAGTACCGCAGCGTGTCCGAGATCAAGGATGCGATTGCCACGATCCAGCGCAGCCTGAATCAAAGCGCAGGGCAGACGCCCGCGCGGCAGATTCGCATCAACACCCATAAGGGATTCTGATGGGCTTCATGCAGACATTACGCCGCCGCTTGTTCGGCGGCAGTCCCCTCTATGACGCAGCAGGCGCAGGACGCCGCAGCCGATCCTGGGTGGTCGGCAAGGTCGGGGCCGTCACAGCCCTTGCATGGTCGCAGGACAACCTGCGCGCCAAGAGCCGCGACGCCGTGCGCAAGAACACCTGGGCGGCAGCAGGCATCGAGGCCTTCGTCGCCAACGCCATCGGCACCGGCATCAAACCGCAGTCGATGGTGCAAGACGCCGCATTGCGCGAAGCCATTCACAGCCTGTGGTGGGACTGGTGCGAGGAAGCCGACGCCGCAGGGCTGACCGATTTCTACGGCCTGCAGGCGCTGGCCACACGCTCCATGCTCGAAGGCGGCGAGTGCTTTGTGCGCCTGCGCAGCCGCCGCCCGCAAGACATGGACACCGTGCCCATGCAGGTGCAGCTGCTCGAGTCCGAGCATGTGCCCATCACCTACAACGCCCTGGCCGACAACGGCAACTCCATCCGCTGCGGCATCGAGTTCGACGCCATCGGTCGGCGCGTGGCCTACTGGATGTACCCGGTGCATCCCGACGATCCGCTGGCCGCGCCCATGTCGGGCAGCGGCGCCGGTCTGAGCGAGCTGGTGCGCGTGCCAGCCGCCGAAGTGCTGCACCTGTTTCGCCCGCTGCGTCCTGGGCAGATTCGCGGTGAGCCGTGGTTGGCCCGCGCCCTGGTCAAGCTGCATGAGCTCGACCAGTACGACGATGCCGAGCTGGTGCGCAAGAAGACCGCGGCGATGTTCGCCGGATTCATCCGCCGCGACAGCCCGGAGGATCGGCTGCTGGGCGAGACCAGCGACACAGGCGGCGGGCTGGTGGCCGGCATGGAGCCGGGCACCATTCAGATTCTCGAACCCGGCGAGGACATCAGCTTCACCCAGCCCAGCGATGTGGGCGGCAGCTATGGCGAGTTCATGCGCCAGCAGTTCAGGGCTGTGGCCGCGGCGATGGGCGTCACCTACGAGATGCTCACCGGCGACCTCACGCAAGTGAACTACTCCTCCATCCGCGCCGGTCTGCTGGAGTTCCGCCGCCGCTGCGAGGCGATACAAGACCATGTGATCGTGCACCAACTCTGCCGCCCGGTGTGGCGTGCCTGGATGGATGCCGCCGTGCTGGCTGGCCTGCTCGACATGCCGGGATACACCCGGCGCAAACGTGACTATCGCGCGGCCAAGTGGATCGCGCAGGGCTGGCAATGGGTCGATCCGCTCAAGGAGATCAACGCGCAGAAAGCCGCCATCCGTGCCGGTTTGCTCAGTCGCGCGCAGGCCGTATCCGCCAGCGGTTACGACGTGGAAGACATGGACGCAGAGATCGCCTCAGACAACCAGCGGGCCGATGGATATGGGCTGGTGTTCGATTCCGATCCACGCCATGACCAGCCCGCGCAAACACAGGACAACACCCATCCCGTGCAACCACAGGACAACACCCAGCCATGACCATGCTGCACCACATTGCCACCCGCGTGCTCAACACGCCGCTGATGATCCACAGCTCCAAGTTGGACGTGATTCTGTCGGTTCTTGGGCCGCGCATCGGCATTGATTCCGAGCCGCATCTTGCAGCCTTCGATGCCGCGCCAGGCATGGCGCAAGTCGAAACAGTCGGGCGCATCGCCGTCGTTCCGGTTCACGGTTCGCTGGTCAAGCGCAGCCTGGGCGTGCAAGCCATGTCTGGCCTGCTCTCCTATGACGACATCGGGGCCATGCTTGATGCAGCCATGTCCGATCCTGGGATCGACGGCATCCTGCTCGACATCGATTCACCCGGCGGCGAGGTCGGCGGCTGTTTCGAGCTGGCCGCGCGCATCCGGGGCATGACCAAGACGAAGCCGATCTGGGCACTGGCATCCGATAGCGCGTTCTCAGCAGCCTACGCCCTGGCGTGTGCCGCAGACCGCGTGCTGGTGACACAGACCGGGGGTGCTGGCTCCATCGGCGTCATCGCCATGCACGTCGACCAATCCGCCGCCGATGCAAAAGAGGGTCTGCGCTACACCCAGGTGTTTGCCGGGTCGCACAAGAACGACTTCTCCCCGCATGCGCCGCTGTCCGACACCGCGCAGTCCACCCTGCAAGCCGAGATCGACAGGCTCTACAACCTGTTCACCGCGCACGTCGCATCCATGCGCGCCATGCCAGAAAGCACCGTGCGCGCCAGCGAGGCGCAGGTGTATTTCGGGCCGAATGCCGTACAGGCCGGTCTTGCAGATGCCGTCATGGACTTGCAGCAAGCCATCGCTTCATTCACCGCTTTTCTCACCCCGCAGGGCCGTTCGCGCAGTTCGGCTCGTGCGTCTGCTCAAGCCAACTGCGCACATCACCTGGAGACCGCTCCCATGCAAGACCAAGACCCTGTTCCCAGCGCGCCGCAGCCCGCAGCGGTTGCTGCGCAACCCACAGACGCAGCGGCAGTCGCCGCCGCCGCCCGCGCCGACGCGCAAGCCATCGTCGAACTCTGCACCCTGGCCGGGATGCCCGACGTCGCCATGAGCATGCTGGCCTCCGGCGCCACGGTGGACGCCGCACGCGCCTTCCTGCTCGATGCCAAAGCCGGGGCGCAGTCGCCCGAGATCGTCAGCGCCGTCGATCCGGCCAAGACCACCGCGCCGAAGTCCAACCCCGTTCTTCAGGCCGTTCGCCGTCTCACCCACAAGGAGTAAGCCATGACTGTTGCAATTCAACCCAAAACCGTGCAGGACATCGTTCTTTATGAGGAAGATGAACTGGGCCGCTATTCGCGCGAGACGGTGACCATCGCAGCGGGCCGCTGGCTGCCGCTGGGCACGGTGCTGGGCCGACGCAGCGCAGACGGCCTGTGCGTGGCGCTCGATCCGGCCGCCACCGACGGCAGCCAACTGCCGTATGGCGTGCTGCTGGCCGACACCGACGCGTTTGTCGACAAACCGGCTGCGGCTATCGTGCGCCACGCCATCCTCAAACGTCCTGCCTTGCGCTGGCCCGCGGTACTGGATGCCACTGGCATCAAGGCGATGGAAGACCTGGCGCAGACCCGCGGCATCGTGGTGCGCGACGCCCTCTGATCCTCCCCTCCCCCACCGTCTGAACCCGCCTTGGGCCTTGGCGCCCGGGCGGGTTTGTTTTTTCTGGAGCAAGCCATGCAAAACCCGTTTTCCAATCCCGCCTTCGACATGGCCAGCCTGACGACGGCCATCAATGTCATTCCCAACCGCTACGGCCTCATCGGCCAGCTCGGTCTGTTCGCGCCCAAGCCGGTGCGCACCCGCACCGTGCTGGTGGAGGAGTATGCCGGACGGCTCACCCTGCTGCCCACCCGCCCGGTGGGTTCTCCCGGCACCACGGCGCAGGCTGGCAAGCGCAAGGTGCGCAGCTTCATCGTGCCGCACATCCCGCACGACGACGTGGTCATGCCCGAGGAGGTGCAAGGCCTGCGCGCCTTCGGCTCGGAAACCGAGATGGAGTCGCTGTCCACGGTGATGGCGCGGCACCTGGCCGACATGCGCAACAAGCACGCCATCACCCTGGAGCACCTGCGCATGGGCGCGCTCAAGGGCCAGGTGCTCGATGCCGACGGTTCCACCCTGATCGACCTGTTTGCCGAGTATGGACTCACGCAAACCGTGGTGCCGTTCGAATTGACCAATGCCGCGAGCAATGTGAAGAAGAAGTGCTATGACGTGCTGCGCGGCATTGAGGACAATCTGCTGGGCGAAGTGATGACCGGGGTGGTGGTGCTGTGCTCGCCGGAGTTCTTCGATGCCCTGACCACGCACCCCAAGGTCGAGGCGGCCTATGCCCGCTGGCAGGAAGGCGCCATCCTGATCAACGACAACCGCGGCGGTTTCCAGTTCGCCGGGATCACCTTCCGCGAGTACCGCGGCCAGGTGAGCACCCCGGACGGCACGGTGCGGCGCTTCATCGCCGCTGGGCAGGCGCATGCCTTCCCCGTCGGCACGCTCGACACCTTCGCCACCTACTTCGCCCCGGCCGACTTCAACGAGACGGTGAACACCCTGGGCCAGGAGCTCTACGCCAAGCAGGAGCCGCGCGAGTTCGACCGCGGCACGGCCGTCCACACCCAGAGCAACCCGCTGCCGATGTGCCACCGCCCCGCCGTGCTGGTCAAGCTCACGGTGTGAGGGGCAGCCGTGGTCATGCGCGTCGAGGACTTGTATGACGCGGCGCAGGGCTGCGGGTTTCTGACGGTGGTCACGGTGGCGGGGCAGACGGCGTGGTGCGCGTTTCGGGCGCCCGATGACGACGTGCTATCGGGCCTGGCGCGCTCCACCGACTACGCCATCGAGTATCCGGCCAGCCGCCTCACCCTGGCGGCCGGAGATGCGGTGGTCATCGGTGGCGCGAACTACCGGGTGCGCGAGCTCACCGCGCTGCGTGACGGCAGCGAAGTGCGCGCCACGCTGAGCAGGCTCTGAGCCATGTCCAGCATCCGTGAGCGCATCGTGCGTGCCGTGATTGAGCGGCTGCGCATCGCCGTGGCCCCGGTGGAGGTGCTGCGCCAACCCGCCACCGCGCAGCCGCGTGAGGCCAGCCCTTTCCTTGCCGTGATCGCGCAATCAGACACCCGCGATGCCGACCTCAACACCACATCGCAGCGCGTCCTGAGCCTGCGTCTGACGGCCGTATCACGCGACGCGGCAGACCCCTGGGGCCAGGCCGACGCGCTGCTGTGCGCCGCACACAGGGCGCTGCTGGCCGACCCGACGCTGGCGGGCCTGGCCTTGTCCACGACCCTGCAGGACGTGGATTTTGAAGCGGAGGACGCCGACGCCGCAGCGATTGCCGTCCCCGCCGTGTATGCCATCACCTACCGCACCGCGCGTGCGGACATCACAGAAGGAGGCTGAAATGCCCTTTGTCACCCTGAAGCAGCCCCACACCCACGGCGGTGTGGCCCATCGTGCGGGCGCGCGCATCGAGGTCGATGCCAACGCGGCACATTGGCTGGTCGATCTTGGGATCGCCACAGCAGATGCCCAAGCCCATCCTGCACCAAAGGCCACGGCCGATGCGGCGCCGTCCAAGACATTCACCCCAACCAAAGAGTAAACCCCCATGTCCTATTACGCCTCGTTCCAAGGCCGGGTCTATCTGGCCGAACGCAGCCTGCTCGGCCAGCCCGTCAACGCCCGGCAGGTGGGCAACGTCTCCAAGCTGAGCCTGGCCCTCAAGACCGAAGTGATCGAGCATTACGAGTCCATGAGCGGCCAGCGCAGCCAGGACTTGCGCATGATCAAGCAGAAGTCCGCCAGCGTGAACCTCACCCTGGAAGAGTTCACCGCCGAGAACCTGGCCTTGGCGCTGTACGGCTCTTCGGTGCAGAGCGCTGCGGGCAGCGTGACCGCCGAACCCGTCGGCGGCGCGGCTGCGGTGGTCGGTGAACGCTATTTCCTCGCCCACCCGAAGGTGTCGGCGCTGGTGGTGACCGATTCGGCGGCCACACCCGCCACGCTCACTGCAGGGACACATTACACCGCCGACACCGACTTCGGTGCCCTCCAGTTTCTGGATACCACCGGCTTGACCGCGCCGTTCAAGGCGGCCTACACCTTTGGTGCCGTGTCGGACGTGGGCCTGTTCACCGCGCCGCTGCCAGAACGCTTCCTGCGCTTCGAGGGCGTGAACACCGCCTTCGGCAACGAGAAGTGGCTGATCGAGCTTTACCGCGTGGCCTTCGATCCGCTCAAAGGGCTGGACGTGATCGGCGACGATCTCAACAAGTTCGAGCTCGACGGCAGTCTGCTGGCTGACTCCACCAAGCCGTATGACGCCACACTGGGTCAATTCGGCCACCTGCTGCGCCTGGCCTGATGATCATGGAGCACTCCGTCACCCTGCCTTCTGGCGAGAGCCTGACCCTGGAGCCGGTGCGACTGGGCGCCCTGCCTGCCTTCGTGCGGGCGGTGCAGCCTTTGGCGCAACAGATCGCCAGCGGGACCTTCGATGTGCTGCAGGCTCTGGCCGACCACGGCGAGCGCCTGCAAACGGCGCTGAGCCTGGCCACGGGCCGCCCGCGTGCCTGGGTCGAGGCGCTGGCGCTCGATGATGCCGTGGTGCTTGCGGCGGCCGTCATCGAGGTCAATGCGGGTTTTTTGCAGCAGCGCCTGCTGCCGGCCATCGCCCAGGCCGGCGCGCAGGTGACGCCTGTGCTGCCGGCAAGCCCATCGATATTGACGCCACCCTCTGCGACTGGATGATCGACCTGACCACATCGGGCATCGACTACGCCCAGGCCTGCGCCCTGCCCTGGACGCAGGCGCGCGATCTGCGCGCGGCCGTGCTGCGCGCCCGCTCTGCCCATCTGCTCACCCACGCCGTGGCCTGCCGCGCGGCGCAACTCCCCGCCGACGCCTGGCAGCGCTGGCTCACCACCCTGGAGGAACACCCCGATGCCCGAGGAACTCAAGCCCCGCTTTGACATGACCATCCGGCTCGATCACCTGCTCACCCTGATCGCAGTGCTGCTGGTCATCTTGCTGGAGTGGAACCCGCACCAGGCGGCGCTGGACAAGCGCATCAGCCTGCTGGAGCAACAGAGCGTGCGCCAGCAGCAGATCGATGCGGCGCAGGATCAGCGGCTGCGCGAGGAACTGAACTCCATCCACGACGCGGTGCGCCGCATCGAGGACAAGCTCGACAGCAGGCGGGGGATAGGCCAATGATGCAGCTCGACCCCCGCTGGCGTGACATCCTGCGCCGCGCCTGGAGCGTGCGCCTGATGCTGCTGGCCGCGCTGCTGTCCGGACTGGAAGCGGTGTTGACGCTGTTCCCTGACGTGCTGCCGCTATCGCGCTCGATGCTTGCGGTGCTGACACCTGCTGTCATCGGCGCGGCGTTTGTGGCGCGGCTGTTTGCGCAACGAGGGCTGTGACATGGCCAACACACGCATCAAGGCGGCGCTGCTGGCGCTCTCGGCCAGCGGCCTGATCGGCATCGCCGTACACGAAGGCTATCAGCAGGTGGCGGCGCCGCCCGTCCAGGGCGATGTGCCCACGGTGGGTTTCGGCCACACCGCGCAAGTTCGTGCTGGCGATACCACCACCCCGGTGCGTGCGCTCATTGCGCTGCACGGCGATGTCTCGGCCACAGAGCGCGGCTTGCACGCCTGCCTGGGGGACGTTGCCCTCACCCAAAACGAATGGGACGCCTACGTCGCGCTGGCCTTCAACGTCGGCGCGGACAAGGTCTGCCGCTCCACCCTGGCGCGGCTGCTGCACCAAGATCCGCCCGACTACACCGGCGCGTGCCAGCAGATTTTGCGCTGGACGTTCTTCCAGGGCAAGAACTGCGCCGACCCCGCGCATCGACGGCTGTGCGGCGGCCTGCTCACACGCCGCCAGTCCGAGTACCAACGCTGCATGACACCATGACCCTTCTTTCCCCTTCGCTGCTGCGCATCGGCCAGGTGCGTCAGACCCACGCCTTCGGCGCGGTGCGCATCACCACCATCGAACGCCGTACCACCGAGCGCATCGTGCATTGCAAGGCCATCGACGGACAGGCCGATCTGATCCTCAGCCCAGTGTATTGCCACCGCCTGCCGGTGGTCGCGTGCCATGCTTGACCGCCTGCCCGGGCTGTTGTGGCTGCTCACCGCCTTGCTGGCCGCGCTGTTCAAGTGGCAAGCCCTACAGGCCGACCACGCGCTGCTGGCCCTGCAGGCGCGGACCGCAGCCGAGCGCCTGCACAGTGAACGCCAGGCCAGAGAACAAATCTCCCGCGCCGCTGCCGCGGCTGACGCCGCCGTGCTGCAAGCGCAAAGCCAGGCACAACGCGCGCTGGCGCAATCTGGAGAACTTCGCCGTGAACTTGCCCGTGTCTCGACTGCCCGTCCTTGCCTGTCTGCTGACACTCGCCGCCTGCTCCACACCAGCACCGCCTTTGCCAGCAACCACCTGCCCGCGCCCGCCGCAAGCGCTGCTGGCTCCCATGCCCCCACTGCCGCCGATCCCGAGCGGCAGTCTGCCCAGCAACACACCGCGCCCGTGAGCACCGAGGCTGATGTCGCCGGATGGATTCTCGACGCCGCCACGCTGTACACCCAATGCCGCGCCCGCCTCGATGCGCTGCGGCAATGGGACGCGCAGACCTTCACCACGCCAGAGCCACCCCATGCACCTGCGTCTGCGCATTGATGACCATGACGCGCAGGCTCGCCTGCAGCGCCTGGCACGCACGCTGCCGGAACAGACCCGGCAGGCCGCCCGCGCCGCGCTCAAGGAGGAAGCGCAGTTCCTCACGCCCTTGCTGCGTGCGCATGTGGCGGCAACACTGCGCGTCTCGCGCCGCAGCTTTCTCTCCTCCATCAAGGCCAAGGTGTATGACGCCAAGACTGACCGCATGCCTGCGTTGTGGGCTGGGTCGAAAGTGCCCTGGCTTGGCGTGCATGAACACGGCGCGGCCATCGGCGGCAAGATGCTGATCCCCATCAACGGGCGCATCGGGCGCAAGACATTCAAGCGCATCGTGGATGGATTGATGCGGCAGGGCAATGCGTTTTTCGTGCGCAACAGCCGTGGACAGGTCGTGCTCATGGCAGAGAACATTGCCGAGAGCGATCCGCTGCTGCGCGGCGTCAAGAGACGCTATCGCAAGGCCGAAGGCATCAAGCGTTTGAAGCGCGGCGTGGATGTGCCGATTGCCGTGCTGGTCAACCGCGTGACCGTCAAGCGCCGTTTGCGCGTGGAGCAGATCGTCATGGGGCGTGTGCCCGCCATCGGCGCGCGCCTCATCAAAACCATGCGAATCACAGACTGAAGACATGGCCCAGCAAGACCGCATATCCATTCTGGTGTCGCTCGAAGGGGCCGATGCCAGCCTCAAGCAAGCCGTGGCGTCTGCGCGGCAGACGCTCGCCAGTTTCAGCGGCACGGCGCGCGATGCGGGCACTGCCGCACAGCGCAGCTTCGAGCAGGTGGGTGCTGCATCCGAGCGCATGTCCACCGCCCTGAAGGCCGCGCGCACGCAACTCGTGGCGCTGGCCGCAGGCTATCTGTCGTTCTCCGGGGCGAAGCAGATCATCAGTCTGGCCGACGCCTATGCGGGCATTCAATCGCGCCTGAAACTTGCCACCGCCGGACAGCAGGAATTCCAGCGCGCCCTCGACGGCACCTTCGCCATCTCCACCCGCCTGGGCGCTCCGCTGAACGAAACCGCCACCCTCTACGGCAAGCTGCAAGGCGCCGTGCGCGCGCTCGGCGGCACACAGCAAGACGCGCTGGGGCTGACCGAATCCATCGGCCAGGCGCTGCGCATCTCCGGCGCCTCGGCGGGTGATTCCGCCGCCGCGCTGCTGCAGTTCGGCCAAGCGCTGGCCTCTGGCGTGTTGCGTGGAGACGAGTTCAACTCGGTCATGGAGAACGCCCCCCGGCTGGCCAAGGCACTGGCCGATGGCCTGGGCGTGTCCACCGGCAAGCTGCGCCAGATGGCCGAAGCCGGGCAGCTCACCGCCGACGTGGTGGTCAAGGCGCTGCAATCGCAATCGGGGGCCTTGAAGGCCGAGTTCGCGCAGTTGCCGCGCACCGTGAGCCAGTCGCTTGCCGCGCTGCAAAACGCCTTCATGCGCTGGGTGGGCGGCGTCAACGAATCCACCGGGGCCACGGCCAAACTCTCCGCTGCGCTGGGCTTCGTGGCCGATCATCTGGACGCCTTCATGACCGCGCTGCAAGTGCTGGCTGCGGGCGCGCTGGCCAAGATCGCCGCATCGCTGCTGCCGCAATTGGTGGCGTCTTTGCAGGCCGCAGGTGTGGCCGCCGTGGCAGCGGGCAACAAAATCCGCGCGGCCTTCACAGCCGCCACACTGCCGATCGAGTTCGCCACCGCCGCCGTGGGGCGGTTCAATGTGGCGCTGGCCGCCGTGGGCAGCTTTGTTGCCGGGTGGGAGATCGGCACCATGCTGCGCGAAAAGTTCGCGCCCGTGGCGGCCATTGGCGACATTCTCGGTGCGTCGCTGGGCGCGGTGGACGGTGCGGTGCGCGCCTTCACCGGCCTGCTGGGCGATGCCTTCACCCAAGGCCCGGTGCAGGCCGTGCGCGCCTTCGGGGCGACGATCGCAGGCCTGGGCACGGCCTGGCTGGACATGACGGCGCAGGCCCGCATCGCCCTGATGGGCACCGAGCAGCTCGTGCAAACGCAGGGCGCGAGTCTGCAAGAACTGCAAGCCCGTATCTCCGCCGTGCGCCTTGGACTGGCCGAGAGTGTGAGCAGCGGCATGAAGGCCGTGGAAGAGGCCACGGCCAAGCTCGACGCCGTGGTGAACAAGCTCGATCAGGACGCCTCGAAAGCGCAGGGCACGGTGAATGCCGCACTGTCGGGCATTGCCGCCGTGCGTGACGCGCAGACCGCCGCCATCGCCCAAAGCCTGGACGAGCAGACCGCCGCCGTGCAGCGCAGCGTGCAGGCGCAGAAGGACTTGCTCGACCGGCAGACCGTCAGCCAGCAGCAGCGCATCGCCACCGAAACCGCCCTGCTGGTGCAGCAGAACACCGAACAAGCCGCCATGCGCCAGCAGGCCACCGCGCAGACGCTGGACTTGCTGCAGCAAGAAACCGCCGCCAAACTGGCCGCCGCCGCCACCGATGGAAAAACCCTGGAAGAACGCCGCAGCAAGGCGCTGGGGGTGGAAGAGAGCATTCTCACCGGCCAGCGCGACGTGTGGGCGCGTGCGGCCACCGCGTATCAGCAGCACATCAACGCCCTGATCGGCGAAGAGCAACGGCACCTGCAAGCCGCGTTTGCCCTGGAGCAGTCGCGGCTGCTGATCAACGCCGACATCGAGAGCAAAATCCGCGAACTCCGGCGCCAGACCATGACCGATGGCGAGGCGCTGGAAGATCGCAAGACGCAGATCGCGCAGTTGCAATCCGCCGCCCGCCAGGCCATCGCGCAGGGCGAGTACGACAAGGCCAAAGAATTCGCACAGCAAAGCGTGGCCCTGGCCGAAGCCGTGGGGCGCACCAAGGGCGAAGAAGAAGGCGCCATCACCAACCTGCGCTCCGCACAGACCCTGCTCAATCAGGCCATCGCCAATGAGGAAGCGGCGCACAAGCAGGCTGCCGCCGCAGCCGCCACGGCGAGAGCCGGGATCGAACAGCAGCTCGCCACCGCCAAGACGCAGGTGGAAGAACTGAACAATGCCATCGCCCAGGTGCAGGCGGTGCGGCTGGAGGTGGACGCCAGCCGCATCACGCCGGCGCTGGCGGATGTGCAGAAGGCCATCGCAGAAAAAGAGGTTTTACTGCCCATTCAAGCCGATCTGAAAGCCGCGCAACAGAAGTTGCAGGAGTTCGACACCGCGCTCAAGGCAGGCAAGAGCATCACGCTCGACGCCGACATCACCCAGGGGCGGGCCGCGCTGGACAGGCTGCAAGCCTACGCCAAGGAAAAAGCCAACATCGACCTGCAGTTGAGCACCGCCGCCGCGCAGGGCCGCATCGCCGATCTGAGCACGCGCATTCAGACCCTCAACACCCTGGAGACGGCCAGCCGCCATGTGGTGAAGGACAACGTGCCGCAGGTGCGCACCGAGATCGACAGCCTGCAAGGCCGCAACACCACCAGCACCCACACCATCACCGTGCGGCAGGTGGAGGCGCGTGCGACAGGCGGCATGGTGGGGGAACTATCCGGGGCGTCACGCCGTCTGGCCGGTGGCGGGCGGGTGAGCGGCCCAGGCACCGAGACCTCGGACTCCATTCCGGCCCTGCTTTCGCGCGGCGAGTTCGTGGTGCGCGCCGCTGCGGTGCGGCAGTTCGGCGAAGCCTTCTTTGCCAGCCTCAATGCCGGGTTCATGCCGCCGCAGCCCGCGCGCTTTGCCGCGGGCGGCCTGGTCGGCGTGGACAGCACAGCGCCCGCGCCCATGACAGGCGCACCCATCCATCTGCACTTTGGGCAACAGCAGGTCGGACCGCTCTACGCCGCGCAGGACGTGGCCGAGCAACTGCGCCAGGCTGCATTGATGTTTGGAGCCGTGGCATGAGCGTGTTTGCTGAACCCCTGACCCTCAACGGCGTGGCCGTGGCCGACATGGCGCAACTGGGCTTGCGCTGGAGCGATGCCCCGCTGTCCGGGTCTGTCGTGCAACGCCTGTGCAACGGCCAGGCGGTGAAGCAGACCGCCTGGCGCAAGCGCCGCCTGACCCTCAGCGCAGAAGGCACGGTGCCACCGGCGCTTGCCGACATCGACTGGTCGGCGCCGGTGACGGTCTCCGGGCCGCGCCTGACGCCACTGCGCGGGTTTTCTGAAGGGCCGCAGCTGGGGTTCGACCATTTTGCCGCGCTGTGGACATGGCAACTCACCATCGAGGAACTGTGATGCGGGTGTATCTGAACAATTTTTCAGCGGCGCTGACGGAACAGGTGTCCGATTCTGCCGGGTTCATCCAGATCGAAGCCGACAAGTACGCGCTGCTGAAAGCAGCGTTTGATGACGCCGTGGCGGCCTATGGACGCGCCGAGGTCGAACTCGACCTCACCTTGGATGATGGCCTGCACGTGGAGATCGTGCGCGTGCTGTCGTTTGACGATGCGGCGACCATCCTTGTTGAGCGTGCGCAGCAAGGCACGGTGGCCTCGACCTTCTCTGTCGCTGCAACCCGAGTGGAACTGCGATTGACGGCGCAAGCCCTGCGCGACCTGCCGCATGAGGTCGCCAGCCGCATCGCCACCAATGGATCGTCCGTGCTCATCGGCGCGGACGGAACGGTTTTGACCCACTGAACAGGAGCCCATCATGGCCCAGCATGTCTATACCGGGCGCGGCGCGCCTGACACCATCGACCCGCCCATCTCCGACCCGTCCCTCGGGGCGCATTACATCGACCTCGACACCAACACCCAATACCTCTTCAATGGCCTGGAGTGGGAGGTGGGCGGTGGCGCAGCGCCAGTGGTCACGCCAGTGGAAACGAGCAACAAGATGACCGCGCGTTTTGTCCAGCAGGACAACACGATGTACCCTGGCACAGAGCAGGAGTCGTACTCCATCATCCTGGGCCAGCCACAGACGGTCGTGCTGGACTTCTCCCAGGGGCTCGATCCCGATATTTACTCAGGCAAAACATTGACCAATATGCAAGTGACCTGGGTGTTTCTGTCGCACGTCACGGTGGAACTGTCCAACTACATCTCGCAGATCATCCTGTTGACCAATGGAGTGACTTACACCCCCGCGTCCGGTGGTGCCAATCCGCGTCTGGAGCCCGCAGACCCAGAACGTGGCATGACGCTGCGCATGTCGCAGTTGGGCGCGAGTGGATCGCGCACCATGCTGATCGAGGCCAGTGCCGACACCGCACGGTTCTAATCGTCCGTAGCGACTTCCCCGGCGTAAAGTGATCAACCAATCTGCCATCAACGCGGCGTCGATCAATGGCGCCCAGGGCAACAGCGCGTGCCTGTTACGCCTGCGGGCACGGGTGTTGCAAACTGGCGTTGCACAAGTTGGTGTGCGGGCCAGCGTGCGCTACGCCGACAGGGCCGCCCTGGCGATCCGCGCCTCTGCGGGGTCCACGGTGGCCACCGGCACAGCCCTTGCCCCGCTGCGCTCCCGCACCGTGGCATTGGGGGTGGCGCAAACGCCTGTGGGGTCGGTTTGGGCCAGCGTCCGTCAGAGCGTGTCGGTGGTGCCGGTCGATACCGGGCAACCCGTCCCCGCAGGATCGGTCGGCGGGACTTATCACCGCTGGTGCGTACAGGCCAGCACGGAGACCTCCTTGCAGGTGACCGGCACCGTCACCGTCAGCGCCGAGGAGAACGGCGCCCGTGCGGCCAGCCTGTCGGTGCTGGGCGATGCCACGGCGCAGGCGGGCAAGACCATCACCATCACGCTCGCCGTGGATGCGGCGCAATCGCTGCTTTATCGGGGGCGCATCGAGCGTGCGCAGTACAGCCCGGACACGGACAGCACGTCGCTGTCGTGCAGCGATGGCCTGCAAGCCATCGCCGACAGGCTCAGCCGTGCGCAGATCGAGAGCCTCACACCAGGGGCGGTCAGTGCCCCAGGTGACAACACGCTGGGATACGCCTATCTGATGGCGCGACTGTCCACCCTCCCGAACTCTGCCGTGGTGCGCTCGGACGGTGTGCTGGACATCGTGCCGTGGGCGGCGTCGTCGGCCAGCCGAACCCTCACCCGCATCCTGCACGGCAGCTTTGTCGTGGAACAGAATGCGACAGTGGACACCACAGCGCCCGTCATTCGCCGCAAGGGATGGGACATCACCCTGGAACTGTCCTGGGTGCGCGCCGCACGCATGCGCTACAGCAGCGGCTGGCGGGCTGGCGAGGTGGGTCTGTGCAAGTGGCTGGATAAATGGCCGCTGCCCGACGAGGACACGGTGCGCCGCGCCGTCGAGGGCTGCGGCTGGACGGTGGACAGCCTGTCCACTGGCCAGATGGCCTTGCAGTCCGGCTGGGTGACGTGCAACGGTTCGACCTTCGGCCTGCTCATCGCCCCCGGCACCACGCCGCCCACAGTAGCCGCGCAGTGGACTCTGTCACGGCGCTACACCCGCACCATGAAGGCGGTCTGCACCCTGCAACTGCGCGATCGCAGTGCCGCTGCCACCGACCCGGTGGACATCACGACCATGCGCCTGAGCGTCAAAGACCCGCGCGACGGGCGCGACTGGATCGACTACGGCGCCGGGGTAGACGCCATGTCCACCGACCCCAACGGCGATGACTACGCCGACCTGATCGACATCCGCGAGGCCGGAGCGCAGTTCGGCACCCCGCTGAGGGACGCGCAGGCGCAAATCTCCAGCGCCATGCAGGCGGTGGCCGTCACCATCGCCCAGGCCGCGACCCAGCGCGTGAAGGCACGCAGAAGGCGCACGGCCAGCGCCACCACCCTGATCGACCCGACGCTCGACATCGGCCAGGCCCTCACGCTCGAACACCCCAAGATGACGTTCACGGGCATGGTCACGCGCGTTTCCCACACGCTGGATACGCAGCGCGGCAGTGCCATCACCACGGTGCAGGTGGCGCAGGTGGAGACGCCCACGGCGCAAGACCCGCCTCCAGGCTGGCCCGCGAGCTCGGTGCACACGATCACACCAGGGGACTGGACGGGCGGGTTTGTGGCGAAGGCCTTGCAGCGGTCTGCGCGGGTGGCAACACGCGATGCCTCGGCCCCGCTGCCCAAACCGGCGCAGACGCTCATCGGCGGTACCCAATCCATGCTGCCCAGCGACCCCACGCTCGACCCGCTGTTTCAGGGCTGGGTGGCGAACAAGCCGCAATCGCGCATCGTCGTGGGAACCGCGCCCCCTGTGCTCTACCCGGAATACCCCAACACAGGTTTTTTTGTGCGCTCGCCCGACATCAAGCTGCCCGATCAGGACACGCCCATCAACCTGGGCAGCGCTCTTCTCCTTTACTGAGGTGCATCATGGCGATTTCTTTGCAGTTTTTCAGTGACGCGCAGCTTGCGTCCCCCTTGGCCTCTTCGGTGCTGTCATTGGATCGGGAGATCGGCGCAGCCCCGGTGGATCGTGTGGTCTATCTGGGCAGCACGGTGGCAGGGCGCTTGTTCGCCGCCGCAGATGGCGGGCCGATCAGCGTCTCGCTGGTGGATACCGTGCCCGACAATGGGGGCTTTGTCGCGAGCGATTTTGTGCTGGCGGCCTCTCAGGCCGGTCTTGACGCGGTGGATGCCAGCGCGACGCTACTGATCAACGGCGGCATCATCAGCGGCGTCAACAACGCCGTGCCGATCTGGCTGCGGTTCAAGGGCACCTCTGCCACGCCCAAGACCAGCACCGATCTGCAACTGATCACCAACCCGATCCAGGAGACCTCGGCATGAGCAGCAAAGAAGTTGTCGATGCCATCCGGCGCATCGTCGCCGTGCGCGATGGCGTCGAAGTGACGGTGGGCTATGAGCAGGCGGGCCTGCGCGATGGCGGTGCGGCAAACGTCCCCTACGCTGCACGTCCTGACATTCACGGCAAAAGGGGCCGCGCTGGCCAGCGTCCCGATCAGCCTGGTGGGATTGCCAGTCCGCTGACCGAAGTGGCCGGAACAGGCGGCTATGCCGTGCGGGAAACCTACCCCACACAACTGAAAACCAGCAGCGACGGGCTGTTCGTGTTCTCCATCCGCCCCATCAAGCGCATGTCATTCACCGATGCCGGAGGGGCTTCCGTGGACATTCTGCTGGCCCTACCCCATCCAGACCCCACACCATGATCGTCGATTCCACCCTGGGCAGCGCGGTACTCGACACCAGCCAGCCGTTTGGCATCCCCTACCACGGTTGGATCAACCTGCCTGACGACCTCAGCACGGCGACGTTTGAACTGCCCAATGGGGAACAGCGCCCCTACCAACCAGGCTCGCAACAATATGCGGTTTGGTTGTGGAACAGCACCCGCTATGGGCACGGCACCCAGGTGTTCAAGATACGCGACGGCGCACCGCAGCAGACTGCCGCGCAGCGGGCCGCAGGGCAGCGTTTCACCGACTACGCCATCATTCATTCTTTCGGAGGAAGCGACGGCACGAGTGCCTTGATCGGCGGCGCGGTGGTGGCCAACGGCAGCTACGTCTATCACTCCCCGATCAGCGGAAACTGGTTGGTCGGTGTGCGCGGAATGGTGGTGAACAACGTCGCCACCGTCCAGATCACCCTCACACCGTTTGGCGTGATCGGGGAGGATGCCAGACAGCCCATCACCCGCACGTTGACGCTGCAAGACGCCGGGCAGAACGATGCCGACAGCAAACCAATTCTTCGCAGCCATGATCCTTGGGTGTACAACACCGTTCACTTTGCGCAGTCGCGGTTCGGGGTGGCGCTGCATACGGCCAGCCATGATGGCGGGCATGCCAGTCTGGTGGTGTGGACGGACTACACGGGTTATCGGTCTTTCGGCAGCATCGTCTCCGATTGGAACTGGAAGCGGAACTTTCCGGTGGGCTGGCTTGCGCTGGAATTGTCTGACCCGCAGGACGCCACCGCATTGGCCCCGCCGGACGCTTTGCTCTCGGTGCAGTTTGACCGGGTGCAGACCATGGGCGTGCGTTTCACCGACGATTACACCGGCTGCACCTTGCACGATCAATCGTATATGAGTTGGTCTGGCGATAGCTCGTGGGCCACGCGACCGACTACTCATGCCGTGACCGATGGCATTCAGGAGGTCATCAAGAAGAGCGCATGGGGGCCGGACTACGACGACCTGCACGCCGATTTGACGACAAGCTACACCAATGACCCGGACAGAAAGGTCGATATATATAAGACCATCCAGGGGTACGACAAGCGCATCGTCTCCCTGTGGTACGCGCCCGGAGAGTCAAAGCCCACTCCGGTCAAACTCACGCATTACAAGGCCATTGCAAGGAGTTATGACGATTCCGTGGATGTGCAGGGTTCAGGACATGAGGAGTGGACGGAGACGTGGCAGTACGACGCACAAGGCGTTCCCGTTGGTGTGTATCTTGACTATGAGAAAACGCTCAACGTATCCGGTGGTGTGATCTGGAGAAATCTCACAAAAACATCGACGCGGGTGGCGGTCATGCTGGGAGATGAGATCATTCTGGAGCGTGACAAGAAATCAACTCAGGCTGAAGTGTTGACATTTGATTACACGACAAACAAGCAAGTCAGCTATCACGGAGAAGAAAAAACAGCGCCATTTATACCGAGCTTCATCCAACTTCCAATTTACTATTCTGGTTACGACAGAGGCCCTACAACAAAAGAGTACAAAACCACCGTCGATAGCGATGAAATGGATGTTGGCAACTTCTCGCCGGAGTTCAATCTGAGCGCCATCGAGTATGACGCAGGCCAAGACTACATCCTGCCCCACCTGATGGACATCGGCAACGAGCCGCTGACAGTTGCGCTGGTCGTCGATGACCAGCCCAAACTTCTGCTCTGGCCAGATATGCGCATGGTTGATCCGCAAACCGATCCGCGCAGCTCAGGCGGCGTCTCAGGAACGTATGCCCTCTCTGCCCCGCTGCTCTTGCAATGCGCCACACACCCCATCCAGGACGACCCAGCAAACCAGGTGCCACGGGTCTATTTGAGCTACAGGTCAGCCAACCTTGGTAGCGCCCCGCATGAGCAGAAGGTCAATCTGATCTGTATTTGATGCTGGGCAGGCGTGCAAAGCACAAATTCGGTGCGTCAGTTTTTGATGGACTATCGCGGCGGTCAGACCCATTCTGCGCTCCAAAGCATCTTCCCATTACCTAGGCAGAGTCTCAAGCCTGTCTTGCTAGAGCGATCTGAACGCTGTGCTGGCCGCCCGAGCGCACTGCACGGTCTGCTCCTGTGGCGCCGCAGCGTGGTCGATGCCTTCGCTGCCGCGATCGACGCCGCCGATCCCATTGCCGAATGGACCCTTCTTCTTGCCGCGATCGACGCCGGCCACGCCTACCGCCGCCTGCCCATCATCGCCCGCCATTGGCGCCGGCACTGCGGCCAGAGTCACCGGGCGCTTTCCTGACCCATGTAGGCTGAAATCCCTTCGCCCAATTCCTTCCCATGCCAGCCCGTCGAAGTTTGCTTTTGGCGACTTTTAAGCCGCATTGAAGATCAATTCCGCCACATGGTTTGCGTCTCAATCCATGTGGCGCCTTACAGGAATCGAGCAACGTGAATCGCCCCGGGTTTCGAGGAGGCCTGTTTGCTTGAGTCAGACCCGGTTGGTCTGATGGTCAAGTTGGTTGCTGGGGTTCTTGGATTCTCTCTCTTCCAGCCCCCCGCAGGGGCCGCCGGAGGCCCCCCGGTTGGGCCATGGACTCATGGTTCAACCTCCTGTTGCGCTGCGACGTGCTCCGGCGTCGTCGTGGATGAAACCGCCTTTGCGTGCTGCTGCCAACAGTTCGCCTCGGCCTCGGCCGGCGGGATGTAGCCGATGGGCTCGAGCAGCCGGTGGTTGTTGAACCACGACACCCATTCCAGCGTGGCCAGTTCGACCGCGCCGCGTGTCTTCCACGGCCCGCGCCGGTGGATGATCTCGGCCTTGTACAGCCCGTTGATGGTCTCGGCCAACGCGTTGTCGTAGCTGTCGCCGGTGCTGCCCACCGAGGGCTCGATGTCGGCCTCGGCGAGCCGTTCGCTGTAGCGGATCGAGACGTACTGCGAGCCGCGGTCGCTGTGGTGGGTCAGCCCGCCGTGGCGCCAGGGCTGGCGCGCGTACAGCGCCTGCTCCAGCGCACCTGGCACGAAGTCGGTCTGCATCGAACTGCTGACCCGCCAGCCCACGATGTAACGCGCGAACACGTCGCCTTCATCTGCAACGAAGACACAGTGCCGCACAAGGCGCCCCCCCATGAACAGACAGTCAGCCTGCACCCGATCCGTACGCCGAACGCTTGGCGTCGGGGTCGACCTGACAAGTCCCCCAAAGTCCTTATCCGGTGCGCCGGAAATGCACCGACTTTGTGCGGCAAATCGCCCCATTTCCATCTCCCTGCACTGCATCTGGGCAAGTCCGTAACGCATTGCAATTCTTTTTCCATAGAGTGAAAAATTTATCAAGGTTATCCCCAATCCCAAGAAGCAAAAAAAAACAGAAGAAATGTTTTTTTTTGTGTTTTTTGTTTTTTTTATTATTTTATGAATGTCATTTCTTCGTGTCGACAGTGACATTCGTTCATGACTTAAGTTCATGGCTTAATAGACGACTGTCTTGGGGGAAATAGACCGCTCAAACCATATGCAATGCAACAGTTACATATTTTACTTCCGGATTCTCAGCCACCTGATAGGTGGCACATGACTTGCTATACGTCGACGTACTTGAGCAGTTTGTGGCGGACCAGTAAGCTGCGCCACCACGACATGAACCGATGATCCTCTGCGCCTTGATGGCTCAGTCGATGTCGTCTCTCCTTTATTCCATTGGGGGTTTTATGACCAACTTGAGCAAGAAACGATCTGGAAGATATGACGGCAGTATCCGCGGAACGCGAGCTGCCTTTGGTACAACCGCGTTGCTGGGCAGTCTCATAGCCATCTATCCTGGCTTCATAACGGTCGCACACGCGGCCACCGGAAATGGCGATACGACCACTACCGCATCGGATGGCAAGGTGGAACTCAAAACCATTCAGAAAAAATACGAGAAACTCAAGGTCGGGCAGAAGAATATTACATCTGCTATGTCGATCGTCACCAAAGAAGATATTCAAAAATCAAGTAATTCGCAGTCAATCTACAGTCTTTTGAAATCTACTCCTTCGGTCAACGAATATCAGCAGAATATTGGTCCCGGCACCCCGGTGCTGACCATCCGCGGTGTGCGTATGAGCCAACTTGCACAAACCCTTGATGGCATTCCCATGACCAGTCTCCTCTATGGCGGGCAAGGAGGATTCCTGAACTATAACGTCGGCTCCATGGTCTCAACGGGCCAGATTGAAGGCATCCACATTTATCAAGGAGTCGCGCCACCCGACCGGGGCGGCTTCGCCACCGTAGGCGGCACGGTCGACTATCAAACCAAGCAGCCTACCGACAAGAAATACGCCGACGTATTCGCCAAGTATGGTTCGTTCAACACAAAAAATTATGGTGTTGAAATCAATACGGGCGATATTCCCGGCACCGATGGCGCCAAAGTCTTGCTTCGCGCGAGCAAGACAAGTACGGATGGCTATATCGACAACACCCCTGGTAAATACCAGGACTTTCTGCTTTCCGGCGTCAAACCCTACGACCAGGGTCTTTCGAAAATCACCGGCACGGTGATTTATAACGAAGGCAAAGGCTATCTGATCAGCGCACCTACGCCGACGGCCCTGATGGATCAGTACGGATTGTTCTATAACTACCCGCTGTCCACCGCCAGCACCTATCAGGACAACAAATACCTGACCGCTATTCTCGGTGACGAGACCTATGTAAACGACAGTCTGGTCGTCGGCGGCAAGCTGTATTACATCAAAAAGAATGGCTATTTTGCAGGCTATACCAACCCCGCCTACATCAATGCGACTTATCCGTATCAGGTGAACTTCAATTCACCCTATTTCGCCTATGGTCCTCTGGGGGGAGCAAGTGGCAACAATAATAATTTCAGCTACGACCCGGTCGCCACCTTCGGCAGTTACACTGCTGGCGAGGCTGCTGAGAAAAATTACGATACCACGACGGGTTATGGCTTTGCGCCCAAGGTCAATATTTTCCTGCCGCACAACGACATCACCATCGGGGGCCTGCTCGCCACGGAACACGAGACGCCTAGCTCGTATATTTACGGCAGTCTGGATATGCCCCAGATCAACGGTTACAACGCGCTGAGCTACGGTAGCGATGCCAAGCGCTCTGTCGCCAGCCTCTATGCGCAGGACAAGATCGGCCTGATGGACGACCGTCTGCATATTGAGCCCGGCGTGACCTACACCGTGGCGCATTCGAGTAACTATGTGCCATGGAATATCTATGGCGACCCAGCCAATCCCTACACTCTGTCCAAGACGGACAAGACGACCCTGCCTTATCTGGGCGCGTCTTACGACTTCACCAAACAGATCGTGGGTTATGTCAGTTATGGCAAAGGGGCGCGCTTTGCTCCAGTGTCCGATTATGTGCTCGGCACGGGCCCCAACAGCACCACGCAGGCGCCTGGCCCTGAGATTGTCAAAGCCTATCAGGCGGGGGTGCGTTACGTCAGCGACCGCCTCTACCTGAATGCGGACCTCTTCCGCCAGGACATGAGCGGGATGTTCTCGTTCTATACCAACTACGCCACCGGGTTCTCTTCCTACGCGAATGTCGGCGAGCAGCGCATCCAGGGCGCTGAGTTCTCAGGCAAGTATCTGGTGAACCACCACTGGAATGTATCGGGAGGATTGTCATACACGCAGGCGAAGTACCTCAACAGCTACTTCGCCAACATGACCCCCTTCGAAGGCCAGTATGGCTATGCCTTTGCCGGCTCGCCGTTGGCATCGGTGCCCAAGTGGCTCGCCAGTGCCGCCGTGGGCTACAGCAACGCCGGATTCACGGGCCAGTTGGTCGCTCAGTTCACCGGACGACAACCGACCACCTACGACATCTCGCCGGACAACCCGAACCCGTTGCTGCAGGACGCCACCACGGTCGACACCGAGCATCAACTGGGCAGCTACACCATCCTGAACCTGCATACCTCCTACAAGTTGCCGATTCATAGTGCTGAGCTCAAATCGGTCACCTTCAGCCTGAACGTGGACAACCTGCTGAACCGCAAGTACTACCAGCACTACTACAGCGGCTACAAGCAATTCGGCTTTGTCGGAGTGGGCGATCCGTATACCTCGGCCTACCCCGGCGAGCCCCGCTTCATCGAGCTGGGCATGGTCGCTCGGTTCCTGTGAGCGGCTGAATCGCCTATGACCCAGGACCGGCAGGCTATCCGCTTGCCGGTCCTGCGCACTTGACACTCGTCATTTTCAGTATGGCCGCACCAACCGACTCGCGGCCCGGAGAAACATCATGATTTCCATGCAATACCTTATCCATCTGGCGAACTACTCCGACGGCGTTCTGTACGTCCTCGCCGCCCTGCTTCTGATCGAACTGGCCGTCATCATTGATCGCGGGCTGTTTCTCCGTGCGTCTTATCGCAAGGGCAAGGCGGTCATCGCCAAAGTGGCCTCCATGGGCAAGCTCGATCGCGATGTTCTTGAATCGGTGCAGAAGGGCTGCGTCAATCAGCCCGAGCAGGAATTGCTCAACGCCGCCGTGCGCAACTACGAGTTGATCGGCCAGCACGGCGCCGCCCGCGGCGAAGCCTATGAAAACCGTCTGGACGAGGCGATCTTCCTCACCATCCCCACGCTGGACCGCCGGCTGTGGATTCTCGACACTATCGTGACCCTGGCCCCGCTGGTGGGCCTGTTCGGCACCATTCTCGGCATGTTCCACGCCTTCAATGTGCTGGGCGCAAAGGGTGGCGATCCCACCGCGGTGACCGGCGGGGTGGCCGATGCCCTGGTGGCCACGGCCTCCGGTCTGTTCATCGCCATGATCGGTCTGATCAGCTTCAACGCCTTCAGCAACTCCATCGAAAAGACCGTGCACCATCTCGAGTCCCTCAAGCTCCTGCTGCTGAACCGTCTGGATGGCGCCTCCGTGTCATCGGGCACGCCCGCCACAGAAAAGCCGAAGCTGAAGATCTCGGCTGCCTGAGTCCGCGCGCACCCAGATCTGGAGAACTCCATGCAACACCGTAAATACGCGCGAAAGAAAAGCCGGGTCGAGATCATTCCGATGATCGACGTGATGCTGTTCCTGCTGGTCTTTTTCATCATGGCCACGATGCACATGATCACGGACGCGGGTCTCAAGCTGAACCTGCCGACTTCGAGCCAGGCGAAGGAACTGCCCCATCCGCACTACGTGCTCAATATCCAGACCGACGGCACCATCAAGGTCAAGGACAAGATCCTGACCGTTCCCGAAGTGACCCAGTTGCTCGTGAGCGACGGCGACCCTTCGAAAACCGATGTCACCATTGCTTCGGACAAGAAGGTGGAGTTCCAGCACTTCGTGCAGGTGATGGATGCCTGCCAGAAGGCTGGCGTCAGCAATATTGGCATCGCCGCAGATACGCCCAACTGATCCGGGACGCCCCGCGCGACACCCGCTCGGGCGCCTCTGATATCGAGAAGAATCTCATGGCAAGTGCAACACTCCCCCTCGAAACTCGCCCGCACCACGGGCCTCGCGACTGGAAAATCCCCTTCGAGTACGCCCTGGGCGCAGCCCTGCTGATTGAAATCGGTCTGGTTGCCGCGCTCGCCTACTGGTCGAGCCGACCGGCACCGCCGACCAAGCCGCCCAAGGTGATCGCGGTGCACATGATCGCACCGCCACCCAAGCCGAAGCCGCCGCCGCCCAAGCCGGTCGTCGTGCCCAAGCCCACGCCCAAGCCGCCGCCTCCCGTTCATCACGTGGTGCAAAAGCCTGTGCCTGTGCCTGTGCCCAAACCCGTTACCCCGCAGCCGCCACCGCCGGTCCCCGTGCCCATTGCCACGCCTTTGCCGCCACCCGTGCCAACACCGGTGGTGCCGCCTGCACCGCCACCGCCACCGCCGCCCCCTCCGGCGCCGGTAACACCACCTGAGGTGACCACGGGCATCGGCCCGTACGGCACCGGAGCCCGATCGTTGATCCACAGCCAGATCCATATTTCTGCGCTGATCAAACGCCTGGGCCTCCAGGGGACCGTGACGGTTTCTTTCAAGGTCAAGCCAGGTGGAGGTGCTCCCTATGACATCACCATCGTGGGCGGGTCAGACAACCCCTTGCTGCGCAAGGCGGCCATGGATGCGATCAACAGCACGAGCTTTCCGCCCTACACAAACGACATGCCTCAGCGTCCGCTGAAGTTCACGGTGCCCATCAAGATCACTGCGGATTGATAAGAACCAGGCGGCGCCTCACCTGCCACGTGAGACCCGATGGGTCTCTACCACAGGCAGAGGCCGCCGACAGGTTCTGCATCAATCGACTCACCCATGGATGTTTCCCCGTTTTTCCAAACCGGCCAGACCACGAATCTCGGTCGCCGGGCTGCCGCGCGTCTGCGCAGGTCATTGACAGGCTTGGCCCTCGGACTGGTGATGGCGTGCAACCCCATCATCAGCGAGGCCCAGACCCCTCAATATGGCGGCACGGTCGTGACCACACCAGGCATCGGGTTAGGCACCAGCGCCGACGTGAACGGTCTCAACCCGCTGCTGACCTCGTCTGCCTACGATGCACAGATTGAATCCCTGCTGTACCAACCGCTGATCTGGATCGATCGCACCTTGAACATCGATTTCAGGCGCAGCATCGCCAGCGCCATCACGGTCAGCGGCGAGAACACGGTGTTCACCATAGACCTGCACCACCACTGGCGCTGGTCGGACGGAACGCCTGTCACCACCGCCGACGTCGCCTACACGTACCACATGATTCTGAAGCTGGGGGCGCAGTATCCCGACTACGAAGGCGGGGGCGTGCCGACCGAGGTCAAGCAGTTCGAGATCCTGGGCCCGTATCGGCTCCGCATCACGACCACCCATCCGGTCAACCCGCGCTGGTTCGAGTTCAACGGTCTGGGCAAGCTGACGCCATTACCTGCGCATGCCTGGGCGAAGTATTCGGTCCACGACATGAATGATCACCTCGAGGACCCGGTTTTTTTTCAAGTGATAGATGGCCCCTTTCGCATCGCCCAGTTCCACCTCGGCCGTTCGCTGACTATGGTGCCCAACCCGGCCTACTCCGGACGCGACAAGCCCTACATCCACCGCCTGGTGTTCAAGTTCATGAGCAGCGCGGATTCCATCTTCTTCGCGCTCAAGGCCGGTGAGCTGCAACTGGGCAATCTGCCCTGGAGTCTGTATCAGGCACGCGATCAGCTCAACCGGAACAAGACCTTCGTCACCGGTCCGACTTGGGGATTCAACTATCTGGGTTTCAATTTCAACGCGCCGGCCATCAGCTTCATCCGCGATGTACGCGTCAGACAGGCCATCATGCATGCCGTCGATCAGGATCAGATCATTCACGTCCGCTACTTCGGCCACGGCATGCGCGACTACGGCCCCATCCCCACCAATCCGCCCGGTTTTCTATCGGCCAAGGCCCGTGATCTCATCGCCAAGGGCGCCTATGACCCGGCGCTCGCAAACCGACTGCTTGACGCCGCGGGTTGGCGCATGGGCCCAGACCATGTCCGGTACAAGGACGGCCGCCCGCTGAAGATCACACTGCTCATCACCCCTGACCGTGAAGAAGAGCCGGTGATGCTCAAGAGCATGCTGGCCAAGGTCGGCATCGACCTCGACCTTCAACTCATGCCCTTCAACGAGGTGATCGCCAAGATCATGGACCCCAAGGACACCCAGTGGCAGGCCATCTTCCTGTCCTGGTCGCTCTCCGCCTATCCGAGCATGAAATCGCTATTTGGCTGCAACAGCTCGTACAACGCCTATCACTACTGCGACCGTCATCTCGACAGTCTGGCCGATGCCATACGCGCAGCACCGGGCGACGAGGCCATGATGGCCTTTCAGGATTACTTCATCGAGCAGCAGCCCGTGGTGGTGATGCCCGGATACAAAGTCTTCATCTCATCCGCACCGGACATCCACGGCCTCAACAAGGCCTTCTCGCCCCTGGGCGGGTTCAACCCGCAGTACCTGTGGATCGACTCACGCGCATCGGCGCATGGCCCGGCCCATTGAACCCCGCCAGCCCAACACCCGCGCTACTACCCTGCAGAGGAACCTCCCGTGTTTGCCATGCTGCTCCGACGTCTGACGACGTCGATCACCTCGCTGGTCCTGCTCGTCACTCTTGTGTTTTTCATGATCTACGCCACCCCGGGCGGACCGGCGTACAGCATTCTCGGCCTGCGGGCCTCGCCCACCGCTGTCGCCGCGCTGAATCACCAGATGGGTCTTGACCACCCGATCTGGCAGCAATACCTCACCTGGTGGGGTCATCTTCTCGAAGGGAATCTGGGCTACTCCTTCACCCAGCACGTCGCCGTCAGCACCTTGATGACAACTTACCTGCTCAACACACTGATGCTCTATCTGGTGGCCACCGTCCTGAGCATCGTGCTCTCGGTGGCCATCGGCATGGTGCAGGGCTATCACGCCGAGCGCCCTCTGGGAAAGTCGATCGATTTCATCGAGATCGTCATCTACTCGCTGCCCGTCTTTTTCATCGGGGTGATGCTGATCTATGTGTTTGCGGTCGAGCTGAACTGGCTGCCGCCGGGTGGCATCGGTCGCTCGGACATCACGTCCGACTCGCCTGCCGTGGTGTACGCCCGCCACATGATCCTGCCGGCCATCACGCTCATGCTGCCTATCACCGCAGGGCTTTCGCGCTACTTCGGTCATCAGGTCCGCAACGAGTATCGGCAGGACTATGTGCGCACCGCCATGGCGCGCGGCGTAGGTCCGGTTCGTATCGCGTTGAACCACACGCTGCGCAATGCGGTGCGGCCCCTGGTCACCGTGGTGGGCATGATGATTCCCTACATCTTTGTCGGCGGCGTGTTGACCGAGAGTGTCTTCAACTACCCCGGTCTGGGCTGGTTGCTCTGGAAATCGGCGCTCAATCAGGACTATCCCACCGTGACAGCGATCGTGCTGCTCATCGGGGTGCTCACCATCGTGGGCAACCTGGCGGCAGACATGTTGAACAGCATTCTGGACGTGCGAGTACGTTATGAGTAAATCCATGCAAGCCGCCGATGCGGGCCTACGTGCCCGTGCCGAAGAGACCCGAGTTCCCCGCTTTCGCGCTGCACTGCAAGAGTGGGTCACCGCCTACGACCACCCGCTGGTGCGCTACGGCCTTGGCCTGTTCATCGCGCTGCTGCTGTTTTCCATGCTCGGTGGGTTCATCTACACCAAGGATCCGCTGGCCATCCAGGAGAACCTTCTCTACTCGCCACCGTCCTGGGCCGCGCCAATGGGCACCGACAACCTGGGCCGTGACCTTCTGGCGCGAATGATTCACGGCGGGCAATCCACCCTGATCGCCGCGCTTCTCGGCTCGGCCGTGGCTATGCTCATCGGGTGGGTCTACGGAATGGCTTCGGCGCTCGGGCCATCGTGGCTCGACAAGGTGTTGATGCGCCTTCTCGATGCGCTGCTCGCCGTGCCCACGCTGGTCTTGATGATTTTCTTCGCCTCCATCGTGAGGCTAGACACACTGGGGCTCATCGTCATGCTAGGCCTGGTGTCCTGGCCGGGACTGGCGCGGATCATCCGCAACGAAGCACTCGCCTACCGCGAACGCGACTATGTGCTCGCAGCGCGTCAGTTCGGCGCAAGCACCTTCTACATCGCCCGTACGCATCTGCTGCGAGCCATGCTGCCCATTCTGATTGTCAATGCGACTTTCCTGGTGGCCGACATCGTGCTCGCCCTGGCCGGGCTGACCTTCCTCGGCCTGGGCATTCAGCCGCCCTTTGCCTCGTGGGGCGGTTTGTTGAACGACGGCTCCCAGATGGTGATCCTGGGCTGCTGGTGGTTGATCCTGTTTCCAGGCGTGGCGATCTTTGCCGTGATCCTGGCGATGAACATGCTTGGACAAGGCCTTCTGGCCCGCCTGGAGGGACGTTGATGTCTGCCACACGATTTGCCGAGACCCAGTCCGGCGCAAGAAGGTCTTTGAAACCGGGCACCCCGGCCCTCGCCGTCGAAGGCCTATCGGTCTCGGCAGGCCGAGGCGAACAGCAGGTGCGCATTGCCGAGGATCTGAGCTTCAGCGTGGCACCTGGCGAGATGCTCGGCGTCGTCGGAGAGTCGGGATCCGGCAAGTCGATGACGGCCTCGGCCATCTTTGGACTTCTGCCCTGGGGCTGCCGCATCGCGGGCGGGTCCATCCGGCTCGCAGGTACCGAACTCGTGGGCCTGCCGGAGAAGCGCCTTCGGACCATCCGCGGACGCGAGATGGGCTGCGTGTTCCAGAATCCCATCTCCTCGCTCAACCCCAGCATGACGATCGCCAAGCAGATCGCCGAGCCCTACCGACTCTATACCGGGGCGAGCGAGCAGGCCGCTCGCGAGCGTGCGGTCGAATTGCTCGGCGCCGTCGGCGTTCCGGACGCCCGGAAGCGGCTCGACGACTATCCGCATCAGTTCTCGGGCGGCATGCGTCAACGCGTCATGATTGCCATGGCCCTGGCCTGCAGGCCACGCCTGCTGATCGCCGACGAACCGACCACGGCGCTGGACGTGATCACCCAGGCGCAGATTCTGCGGCTGATCAAGCGCTTCCAGTCCGAAATGGACATGGCCGTCATCCTCATCACGCACAACCTGTCTCTGCTCACGGAGTATGCCGATTCGGTCATGGTGATGTATGCGGGACGCAGCGTGGAGCAAGCGTCCACCAGAAGCTTCTTTGACACGCCCCGCCATCCGTATGCACACGCCCTGCTCAATGCTATTCCGCGCTTGAATGATCGGCTCCAGCGGCTCACCGACATCGAAGGACTGCCCCCGCGTCCGCAGGACTTCATTGACGGTTGCCGTTTTGCGCCGCGTTGCAGCCGCGCCAGTGAGCGTTGCGTGGACAACCGTCCCCCCATGCAAGGCATGACCCACCGCTTCGCCTGCTTCAGCCCCATTGGAGGCACCCCATGAGCGCCGCCCTGTCCACATCCGCATCCAGCCAGGCGTCGAAGCCTTGGCTGGACATTTCCAATCTATCCGTGCAGTTCGCGCTCGGCGAAGGTGGACTGTTGCGCAAGCAGCAAGGCAGCATTCAAGCTGTTTCCGAGGTCAATCTGCAAATGGGCAAGGGCCAGACCATAGGCCTCATCGGCGAATCAGGATCGGGCAAGAGCACCTTGGGCCGTGCGATCCTGCATCTGGTTCGCCCCACGTCGGGCAGCGTGTCATTCGAAGGCGTGGACCTGACCGCACTCCCCGAAAGCGAACTGCGCACCTACCGCAAGCGCATGCAGATGGTGTTCCAGGACCCCTTCGACTCCATGAACCCGCGCATGACCATCGGCCAGATCGTGATGGAGCCGCTCAAACTGCAGCGCATCGGCACCGATGCCGAGCGCCGCGCGCGCGTCCTCGGCCTACTCGAGCGCATGGGGCTGCCCGCCTCGGCCATGTACAGCTACCCGGGCCAGTTCTCCGGCGGTCAAAGACAACGCGTGGCCATCGCGCGCGCATTAGCCACGCACCCCGATCTGCTGGTGCTCGACGAACCGACGTCGGGCCTCGATGTATCCATGCAGGCCCGCATCCTCAATCTGCTGCGCGATATTCAGGGCGAACTCGGTTTGAGCTATCTGTTCATCAGCCACGACCTCGGCGCGATCGCCTACATCACGCAGCATGTGCATGTGATGTACCTCGGCCGAGTAGTCGAAAGCGCGCCGACGCAAACCCTGGTGGACCGTCCCGCCCACCCGTACACGGCGTCGTTACTCGATGCACTGCCTCCGCTAGTCCGCGGCACCGTCTCCGGCATTCTTCCGCCACCCACCGGCGAACCGCCCTCTCCAGCCAACCCGCCACCGGGATGCGCGTTTCACACCCGTTGTCCGAATGCCCAGCCCACCTGCGCTAAGCAACGCCCCGAGCTCCAGATCCTGGATGGCGGCCACAGCGTGGCCTGCCACTTTCCTTTGGTGATGAAATCGGAGCGGCACATCGTGCCCCTGGTGCGCATCGCATCATGAGCCGCTGGCATCAGACCTTCATGCGTTGGTCCGGGCTGGCCATCGCGGCGCTGTTCGTTCCGCTTGCCCACGCTGCATCGCTGAATGCGGTGACCACCGTGACGAACAACGGCGTGGCGCCGCCATCGAACATCAACTCGCTGCTACCCGTCGTCAACAACGATTCCGCGGCCAACAATCAGGCCATCACCCTGATGTACCGGCCGCTGCTATGGATCGGAAACGATCTTCGGATCGACTGGGGTCAATCGCTGGCAAAGTCAATTGCCGTCTCAAAGGATCGGAAGACCTTCCTCATCACCCTCAAGCCGTGGCACTGGTCGAACGGCCGTCTGATTACGGCGCAGGATGCCGTCGATTGCTACCGGTTGATCGAGCAGCTCGGCGATCGCTACGCCAACACAGGCATTGGCGGCATTCCCACCTTCATCGAACAGTTCAGGGCGATTTCCGACGACCAGATCCGCGTCTCGCTGAAGCAGCCCGTCAATCCTTTCTGGTTCGAGCTCAACGGCCTGTCGCAGATCGTTCCCGTTCCCGGATTTGCCTGGACGGGGCTGAGCGCGCAGACCTTGTATGACCGGCAGACCGATCCCTCCCTGGTACACGTGGTGGATGGCGCCTACAAGCTCGAACGGTTCACGCAAGGGCGGGAGGCGGTGTTCGTCGCCAATCTGCAGTTCTCCGGGCCGAAGCCGGTGATCGACCGGTTGACCTTCCGCATGATCACGTCTTCAGAGGCAGCCTTCTGGAGCCTCAAGACCGGCAGCCTTCAAGCGGCCAATATTCCGCATGCGCTGGAATCGGCGGGCCGACAGATCACCCAAATGGGCTCGTGCAAGACCAACGGTGGCTACGCCATCAACTACGTCACCCTGAACTTCACCAATCCCAAGGTGGCCTTCTTCAAGGATGTGCGGGTGAGACAGGCACTCGAATACGCCATCAATCAGCCACAAATAATTCGGGTCGCCTACCACGGCAACGGCGTTCCCAGCTATGGCCCCGTTCCGACACTGCCCGACACCTATCTTTCGGCGAGACAAAAGTGGCTGGTCGCGCACCCGATGTCGATGTTCGACCCGGCCAAGGCCAGACAGCTTCTCCAATCGGCCGGATGGCGTGTCGGCGCCGATGGCATCCGTGTCAAGAACGGCCGGCGGCTGGCCTTCACCATGATGATCCGCTCGGACAGCCAGACCCGCACGGCCGAGGCTGAAATACTCAAGCAGCAATGGCAGGCCATCGGCGTGGACATGAACATTCTCAGCCTGCCGTTCAACCTTGAACTGTCCAAGCTGCACCCGAACGGCGCCTGGGAAGCAGGCCTGCTGTCCTGGAGCTACAGCCCCGACTTTTATCCCACGGGCGATGGCATGTTCGACACTGGCGGCGGCGTGAACTACGGCGGCTACAGCGACCCCACCATAGACCGGCTCATCACCGCATCCACCCAGAGTTCCAGTATGCAGCCGCTCTATGCCTACGAGGACTATGCCTCGCAGGATTTGCCGATCCTGTTTCTCCCGAACCCCGGCTATCTGGTGAAGTTTGATCGCAGACTCAGTCCCGCACAACTCCAGGCGGTGATCTGGCAGGCCACAATCGATCAAGTGTCTCAGTGAGGCGCTGCATACACAACACCCATGCCAACAGGTTGGACCGAATGAAGGAGCGAATGGCCGAACTGGGCATTCCGCCCACAGAGCCGCACCTCCCCTCTGGCGGCTGCTTTGGCGAATCGGCATTCACCTCCCGTCGCCGCCTTTCATGGGTTTTGTGCCAGGCGTCTTGTTCATCAGCGGCTCTTACGGCGTCGTCATGGTTACCGTCGTGGTGAACCGCCCCGACTTTCGTGGAGGCCAGTTGGTTTAAGTCAGGCCACAGTGGTGACGTGACTGGCTTGCTGCCTCCAGTAGTTTGCCTCAGCTTGCAGCCGCAGGGATATAGCCCAGGGGCTCCAT
>Ga0315298_1001941_pt1 | contig 36696 bp, 35 predicted proteins | sample WHS_1_MG_FD_203077 | JGI IMG/M metagenome (GOLD analysis project Ga0315298, IMG submission 203077) | Extremophilic microbial mat communities from Washburn Hot Springs, YNP, Wyoming, USA - WHS_1_MG | ecosystem: Environmental > Aquatic > Thermal springs > Hot (42-90C) | place: USA: Wyoming...
GCAATCATTGTTAAAACTAAAGATCAAAATAAAGTCCTTTTTATACTAAAAAAGTATAACATTAAACCTTATGTATTTGATATAAGGGTTAAACCTTCTATGTTGCATTAATCATGCAACACAGTTGTCCGAACGAAATATTTATAAAGATATATAAAGAATTTGATAGAAACAAAGGTATAAACTAAATGGAAAATAACAATTTAGAAAAAAAAGCAGATGAACTTTGTCCTTATTATAAGAGCATGAAAAACAACGGAACTACTTTTATTAATCCAAATGAAAGATTACAACTCTGTCGTAGTTGCGATGGGAAAGGAACATATTATGTTAATGGAAAAAAAACAGAATGCGAAATATATAAAGAGCTTATTCGTTACGAAATTATAAAGTAAAACCAAAAGATGAATGGATATAACTTTCCTTGTTGAATTCCTTAATCCTTCTATTCTGAATATGACACACCGCTTTTGATGAGAAATATCCTTCCAAACCTATGTCGCTGCATTCCTTAATTCCTTTATTCTGAATATGACACACGGGACTTAATCAAGGAAAAATCTTTGTTAATGGCGTGTTGCATTCCTTAATTCCTTTATTCTGAATATGACACGAATTAACATTAATCAAAATCCTATTTATTTATTTATGTTGCATTCCTTAATTCCTTTATTCTGAATATGACACAGCCCTAAATTTTATATTTTTAAGGCTTTTAGACGCAAAATTTTTCTAAGATTTCAGAATATATAATTTTTGCAAATTGTTTATAAAGCTCTTCTAATTTTTTGAAGTCAGAACGGAATTAAAGATTAATCCGTAGAACCCTATTGGCCTAAACCAATAAAGACTATCTAAAAAATGCTTTTAATAGCATCTAATGATAGTTACGGTCCTTTATTAGTGATTTTGAATCTTTAACTGCGGTGCAACGCCGCCCTTTAATTTTCTCCACTTGCATTTAGCTTGTGGCATCTCAGTACTTCAACTTTGTTCTTAAGAACAAAGTATCACTAAAAGTACAAAATCACTTAGAATTCAAAATTTTTAAACCTTTCTGTGCTATATTAAACGCCGCATTGTAATCTGCATTTAACTCTACCCCGCACCCATCCTTATTACACTTAAATAATTTATAACTATTTTTATAAGGTCTTTTTGTATCTACATGTACCTTTCCTTTAATTGCACAATGTGAACAAATCTGGCTTGTCATTTCAGGCGGAACATAAATAACTCTAATGCCTTCTTTTTTAGCTTTATATTCAATATAGTCTGAAAGGGCTTTAAAAACAAATTGTCCTAGTTTATATTTAGTAGATTTGCTCTGTTTATATTTTCCTTTTTTAGGCTTCTCAAGTTGCTCAAGCGAGATTGCTGCTTCTTTTTGTTTAGACAGCATTACTATTTGTTTTGATATAGTATGCAATATTTGATGAATTTTTGGTTCGATAGGTCTTATTTTCTTTTGTTTTCTCTTCTTATTGTGAACTCCTATCAAAAAAGATAATTGCTTTCTTCTCTGATTTCTTAACTTTAAAATATCTTTACCACTAAAAAATTTTACAAAAGAAGGTTTCTCTTTTCCGTTCTCTAATAAAACAAGGCAAGCAAGATGATCTATGCCCCTATCAATACCTATTACTCTTTTATAATTTTGTTTTACCTCTGGTAAAAATTCAACAGTATACTGCAAATAGTAATCATAAAAAGGCTTATCAGGGTCTTTATTTATTTGTTTCCTAATAAGATAAGAATATTTGGGTTTGTTTTCTTTTATTAGTTTTAATTTTTCCTCAAAAAATTTTCTTCCATGTTCATTAGCAACATTCATCCCGCCAAACTTATAATCTTTTGTTAATTCTTTTGTTAATGGAATTCTTACAAGACTTTTTTCAATGTTAAATTTTAAACTACTAGAGAGCGTTATTCTTTTGCCGCTAAACTCAATAGGGGTTTTTTTATTTAGGGACTTTTCCTCTCTTTCTATATTTCTCCTAAGAACTTTTATTTTCTCTTTAATTCTTTTAATAGTATATCCCCTGCCTTCAAATTCTTGTGCCCTATCTTTTAAACTTATGTGAATAAATCTAGGCTCTCTTTGTCTTTCTTTTTTAGGTAACTCATACCTCTTATCTTCTTGCTCAAGCATTTCTTCAAATTTTTTTAATTTGCCTTTATCTCTAATTAGCCTTGAAATTCTTTTTTCTCTCTGTTTTTTTAAGGCATCTAATAACTGAAAAGCGTCTCTGATAACATAATTATAATGTGTTGCACACAGCTTATTTGTAGCATTTTTTATGTTATAAGAAGCATTAACTTTTCTACCTTTAGTGGCATAAAGTTTCTTTCTTATTCCGTTCTCTCCAAATTCGTTTTGATAACAAGAAAAACAAATTTTCTTTCCTCTTTTGTTTTGGTAACTTATTTCTTTTTCTTCGCCGCAAAAATCACATCTTGCTATTGGAAAAATATATTTTCTTTCTTCATCTTCTTTATTCCTTTTTCCCATAAATAAAAATTGGCCTTTCAATTTATCGATTAGTCTTGCTGCGAAATTAACTGCCTTCGCATACTCATCAAAATACTCATTTATCTTTTCAAGGTCTTTTTTTTCTGGATAAATTTTAAATTTAATGCCTAAAATTAAAGTGTGCTCTTTGTGATAGTGCCTTTCTCTAGCTTTTTCAACAGCATCGGCCTTGCCTAAGAGATTTCTGGGTATCTTTTTTTCTTTATTACACTTTTCGCAAAAAAAAGTCTTAATTTGTTCCTGCATTTTTAATAAAATCTCCTATAACAATTATCTATTAATCTCTTTTTATATTTTGTTGGAGGGGGATAAATTTCTTTTTCTATAATCTCCTTAACTTTTTTTATAGTGTAAAATAATAATCTCCTATTTTCGAGGTTTATTTTTATTAAGTCATTAGACAAAGAATATTTTATGTAACCATATGGGACTTTATAACCTAAAACTTTTTCTATTAGCATTGCTTCGAACATTAATTGTATTTTTTGCGTTCTGTAGTAATCAAATCTCGGTTTTTTGCTGTATTTAAGTTGTAAAGGATATGCTTCCTTTAAAATATCATTAATAAATAAACAATCTATCTTTGTTACGTATTCTTCTGTTTCTAAAGAAAGATTATATTTCCTCATTAATTTAAAACATTGTCTCTCCTCTTTTATTATCTTATTTCTTGATGTATCTTTTTTGAAATTAAAATCTTTTTCTAAACCCTTTTTCTGCTTTGCGCTTTTTATTTGGGGCAATTTCAAAACTCGGGTAAAATAAACAATTCTAGGACAATATTCACAATTTATTAAGTCGGCTGCTGTAATTTTAGGAATCATTTTGAAAAATTATAACCCCCCTATCCTTTAATTTTTCTTCTTCCAACTTACCTATTATTTCCCTACACGAAAAACAAGACTTGCATGTAGGGATAACAAAAACACAATCTTCCTCTTTTAGTGCTAATTCTTTAATCTCTAAGATAAGCATTTCTATTCTATTTTTAGTTAAATTCCCTATAAAAGAACTCTTCTGAACTCTAAAAAGACCATAATTTTTACATTTTGAAGCGATTTTAGATCGAATAGCGTCATTACTTATATCGTAAATTAACCAATATAACATTTTAATCTCTCCAAATAAAAGGAACAATTTCCTTTGATTGCCCTAATAAATATCTAGCAATTTCTCTTCCTTGTTCTAAGATTATATTTGACAAAGAAAATTTTTTATTTTTATAAGAAAGCTTCCAATTTAAAATTTTCATAACCTCTTCAATAATTTTTCTTCGTCCGCTTTTAGTTAATAAGATTGCTTCGCCTATTATTTCTAAATCCTTATCTGAAATTTGCTTTCTAACAAACAAATTAATGATTGCTCTGTCTATAAAAGGTCTAAATTGTTCAACTAAATCAAGAACCATGGAAGGTTTTCCGTATCTATCTTTATGCAAAAATCCTAAGTAGGGATCTAATCCTGCGAGAATACATGCTCTTTCAACTTCTGAATACAAAAGACCATATCCATAATTAAGAGAAATATTAAAAATATCTTTCCCTCGTGGGTTCCTCTGGTTAAAGGGGCATATCTGGCTTAGGCATTTAAAATAAATTGCGGCGGCGTATCCCTCGAATCCTAAAAACTTTTCCCTCATTGCTTCCATACTTTCATCTGAAAGATTTTCTATTTTCTGTAAATTTCTTTCCATGTTTTCAACCTCAAAAAAGAAAATCCCCTTTCTGGTTTTATTTAATCTTTTAATTAAAAATAGCTGGTTTTTTAGCTTAGCACTTAAAATTTCTTTTATTATAACTACCCCTCTATTATCAAAATAAGCTAATGCCTGCTCTCTCCTTGTTAAAGTAGTCCCTCCAAGAGTGCAAGGATATATTCTAGCAAAAGGTTTGCCATTGAAAGAAGCATAAACAATATCAATGTTGTTATCTACTGTTAATTTAACTGCGGATTCAGAAATAGAGGAGGGGCTGCTAATTATTATTTGATCAATTTGATCTGAAGAGTATTCTTCTTTTTTTTCTTTACTCTTTATCACAAACCTATTTTCCTTCTTTGATATATAGCTTCCAAACTCATTAATTACGATCTTCATTATAATATTCATAAAAATCCTCTTTTTAAAATTTTCTAATTTAGTAATTTTATAATAGTAACAAAAGTAAAAAGTGATCTATATAAAAACACCAATATCATTATATTCATTAAAATCATAAAAAAGGAGATTATTTACCTAAAAACCTTTATTTTTATCAAAAATCAAAAGTAATTTATATCTTAAAAAAATTAAAAAAGTATGCCGATAAATGCGAGTTATGAATATTTAAACGCTGAAAAAAAGTATCTTGCAGCACAAACACTTGAAGACAAAATTGCTGCTCTAAAAGAGATGATAAGCACTGCTCCCTCTCATAAAGGAGCAGAAAATTTAAGAGCAGAATTAAAAGCTCGCTTAAAAAAACTTCTTGAAAAAAAAGAAAAAAGCAAGAAATCAAAAGGCTCTTCTCAAAAAGCAATAAAAAAAGAAGGCTATCAAATTGTTATTATTGGTTTCTCAAATTCAGGAAAATCTTCTTTACTTACCGCACTTACAAACGCAAAACCCGAGATTTCCCCCTTGCCGTTTACAACGAAAAAACCAGAAATAGGAACATTAGATTACGAAGGAATTAAAGCCCAAGTTATTGATTTGCCCAGCATTGGCTCAGAAAATTTTGATATTGGAATAGTTAATAGTGCAGACTCTATTTTAATTGTTTTATCTTCTTTGGAAGAGCTATCAAATGTTGAACAAATTTTAGTAAAAGCAAAAGGAAAAAGAATTATCGTAATTAATAAATGTGATCTTTTATCTCAAGAGGAATTGCGTAAATTACAAGAGAGAATAAAAAGCAAAAAACTAAATATTTTACCAATTTCAGCTATTTCTGGTTTAAATTTAGAAGAACTAAGAACAAGAATTATTCAAAATATGGAAGTAATTCGGGTGTTTATGAAAGAGCCTGGAAAATCTCCTTCCCCAATACCTATGGTTATGCCTCTAAATTCTACAGTAAAAGATGTAGCAGAAAAAATCTTAAAGGGTTTTTCTTCAAAAATTAAAGAAACCAGAGTAACTGGCCCATCTTCAAAATTCCCAAATCAAAAAGTAGGCCTCTCTCATATTTTAAAAGACAAGGACATTGTAGAATTTCATACTTATTAATTGCTCAAATAGCTCTTTCTAATTGGCGCAATTATTTTCTCTAACTCCTCGACTACTGCGGCCTTTAAGTCCAAAGGATGCAACTCTCCCTTAACAAACGCTACTTCTAATTCTTCATAACTCTTAAAAAGCATTGCTCCTCCGAATTTTTCAGCTCTGTTTATTTTCATTTCATTTACTCTTGGAAAAATAATTGATTTAGCTATTTGTAAAATGGGATTTTCTTCTTTTTCTTTTGCAGGACAATATGCCTCTTTTATTGTTTTTTTAATTTCTTCGTAAGAATCTGTTACACTTATCCCGCTGCCTGGAATAGATTTAGACATTTTTTGCCCAGGCCCTTTAAGAGAAGTTATTAATGGCGTGTGCATTGCTACAAAGTCATATCTTAAAACTTTTGCTAAGTCTTTTCCCATCATATGAACCTTTCTCTGCTCTAATCCTCCAAGAGCAACATCTACTCCTAAATGTTTAATGTCTGCAACTTGCATTAAAGGATACCATAGTTGTGAAATTGTTGCATTTTCTATATCTCGTGCAATTTCTTGCATGCTTCTTAATCCCCGATTAATAGTTGTGTTTTGTGCAAGGTTCATAACATCATATTGATACTCTTTTTTAAATTGAAAGTCACTTCCTAAAACAATTTTTGCATTTATTCCTATTGCTTTAATTGTTTTTTTCCAATTTTCAACCTCCTTCCTAATTTCTTCTTCATTACCCTTTCTGTTTAACAAAGCATGAACATCTGCCAATAAAATAATCACCTCAAAACCTGCTTTTTGCAAATCCATAAGTTTAGTAATTGTAACAAAATGCCCTAAGTGCATTGGCCCATTTGGTTCATAACCGCAATAAACTTTTGGATTTTTTTTCTTTAAAACCTCTTTAAACTCTTCTTCACTTATTATTTCCTCAGTGTTTCTTCTTGCTAAATACTCTCTTTCTTCATTTTTTCTCTCTTGAGGTTTCATAACCCTCAAAACAGAAAGATTAATTTAAACCTTTCCCTTATAAAAAACATGAAATATTTATCTCTTGTCTTGTTTGTTTTAGGAATTTGTTTATTAGCTTTTATTTTTTATTCTCAAAAACCCATTACTTTATCTTCGCAAAAAGACTTAGAAAAATTAAATGATAACACTATTGTAACTCTTACAGGAATCGTAACAAATGAAAAAACTTTTGGAAAAGTAAAATATCTTATGATTAACAATATTGAAGTAACTTGCCTCTCTTGCCCTAACAACTATAAAAATCATTTTGTTAAAGTAAAAGGTATTGTCTCTTCCTACCAAAATAAAAAAGAAATTCGTGTTTTGTCAATTCAGCAGGAATAATTCTTTAAAAAAGTCTTTATGGGATATACAGAACAAAAGATAAAAATAACAAAAAACCTCTTTTAATTATTCTATTCATACCTTAAAGCGTCGACAGGATTAAGTTTTGATGCTCTATATGCAGGAATTGCACCTGCGATCATCCCTATCAAGACTGAAAACAGCAATGCTCCGATTATAAGTTGAAAACTAACAAAAGTAGAAGCCCCTAGACCCATTAAACCTCTACCCCCTCCTATCTGTATTCCACCCATAGAGCTAATTGCTGTTGATGAAACAAACCCTAAGATTACTCCCCCTAATCCTCCAACAAGCCCTATAAGCCCAGAGTTAAATAAGAAAATCAACAAAATATCTATATTCTTTGCACCAATGGATTTCATTATCCCTATATCCCTTGTTCTTTCCAGGACAGAAGTAAACATCGTGTTTGTAATTCCAACTGCTCCAACAATTAATGAGATAGCAGCTATTGCTCCTAAAAAAAGAGTCATTGTCCTCATTGTTTCTTGTATTGTCTGTTGCATTGTAGCAGGATTAGTAACTGTAAAGTCTCTCTTTTTTTCATTTAATATGCCTCTGGATAACATCAATTTTTTAGTAATCTCTGTAACAGTTTGGTTGGCTAAACTTACATCCTCAATTTTTACAGATATTGAATTAAATTCTTCTTCTCCGACATTTTCTAAAATTGTTCTTGCAGTATCTATGGGCATATAAATTGTTGAACCTTCCTGCAGAATCCCTACTACATTGAATAATTTTCCTCCAATTATAATCTTGCTATTAATAGGAATCTCCTTTTCAAACATCGTAGTTGCAATGCGATTTCCTATGACAACTGAATATGTATCACCCTGCATTAAAAATCTACCAGAACTAAGCTTCTCTGTTGTAATGTCTTTCCATACAGAAGCATCAACTCCGTTTATTCTTACATTTTTTGCAGTTTTACTTGAAAAAGTAACATCTGCTTGACCAGATACTTGCCCCATTACATATTTAACATTTGAAATGCTTTTAATTACAATAATATCCTTATTGGTTAGATTTTTTGTTTCTGAAGAGATTGAGTTAGAATTCACTTCTCTAAAAGGACCACCGCCAAATCCTCCTCCAAATGCTCTTTGTACTCCTGGACTAACCGTAATTATATCTGCTCCTAATTGCCCCAATCTTTCTTCTAATTGCTGTTGGGCACCAAGACTAATTGAGACAATGCTAACTACAGCAGCGATTCCTATAACAATTCCTAAAATAGTAAGCCAACTTCTTAACTTGCTATGAAAAAGAAGATTAATCGCGATTTGAAAAGATTTTTTTAATCTCATTTTTAGAGAAATTATTTCTTTTTCTCCTTCTCTTTTGCATTTCTAACCCAATCAGGAATCTCTTCAGAAAAATCTTTTTTATGCAAAACTAATGTCTTTATTTTTCTTTTATATTTATTATAAAACTCGTATCCCAATAATAAAACAATAAGCAGAATCAACCAAACATACCATTTTGACCAAAAAGAATTAGCACTTTCAGCATTTTTCTTCATTCCTGCAAAATTTCTCCCTTGTAAAGAAAAATTTCCAACAAGGTTTAGGGGTAATTCCATATTCACAATTCTTCTCTCACCAATATTATCTGTATAATAAATATCAAACTTTAATTTTTTAGAATCTTGAGGGATAGGCGTAATCCCTTTTGTAATATTTCTAAAGTTATTTCCTTTTGGCAAAATGTTAAAGCTAACAATTGTATAATCGCCACTTTCTAAATTTCCAACCATTTGACCATTAGTTCCACTAGCCATAAAATATTCTTGTTCTGGAATTCTAACAACAACAGAGTTAGCAGTATACTTCCCAACATTTGCAATTGCTATAGATACATCATTTCCTGAAATTTCTTGGATTACTGCGTCAAAAGTAGTTCTTGAATCTCTTATCTTAATATCAAATTTTTTAGTGTAATATACATTAGGATCACTTTTTCCGTGAGTATAGTGAACCTCAATAGAATTATTGCCATCTAAAGCATCTTTATCCACTCTGAGTTTATATGAAATCATCCATTCATTCTTATTTTCTGCAGTATATGTTGCCCCATTGAGTACTCTCATACTGTCATTTTCATCTAAAGAAAAAGGATAGGCAGGGATTAATTCAAATCTTGCCCCATCGCAATCCGGATTTTGAACTCCGCTAACTTGAAAAACAATATCAACATAGGAATTCGGAATTGCTGGATAAGGGTCTTGATTGATTAAAGAAACTTTCAAATTGCATGGATCGGATTTTGCTGAAACAAAATTTGCCATAGGGATAACTAAAAAAGAAAATAATATGAAGATTATTAAGAATTTAACCTTCTTTTTGTTTTTAAACTCTTGTTTCATTTTAAATTATTGGCATATTTGATTTTTAAAGGATATGGACTTAAAGTCTATCTACCTATTTTTCTTTTTATTTATAATCTCTCTTTCTATTCTCCCATCTCTTAAATGAATTACCCTTGAAGCATATTTTACAAGTTCCATTTCATGTGTAATCAAAACTATTGTTTTTCCTTGTTCATTCATTTTTTCAAGAAAATCCATAACAAACTGACCTGATTTTGTATCAAGATTTCCCGTTGGCTCATCTGCCAAAATAACTTCAGGGTCATTTGCCAATGCTCTTGCAATCGCGACTCTTTGCTGCTGTCCACCTGAAAGTTGATTTGGTTTATGATTAAGCCTATCTCCTAAACCTAAAGATTCCAATAGCTTTCGCGCCCTCTCTTTTGCATAACTTTCTGGTTTGTTTATTATCTCCATAGGCAACATAACATTCTCCAATGCTGTTAGTGTAGGCAACAAATTAAATTGTTGAAAGACAAATCCAACTGTTTTTCCTCTTAAAAATGCAAGGGAAGATTCAGACATTTTAGCAATACTTTTATTCTTAAGATAAACTTCCCCCCAAGAAGGCTTATCCAAAGCACCGATTATGTGCGCCATAGTGCTCTTTCCAGAACCGCTTGGGCCAGTAACTGCAATAAACTCTCCAGTTTGGATGTTTAAATTTATTCCTTTCAAAACCACAAGTGGCTCTGTGCTGTCCATCTCATATTTTTTCCATACGTCTTGAATTTTTATTATTGATTCTTTCATCTTCTATTTAATTTTATATAGCCCCTCTTATAAACTCAATGGACTTAAGGTCTACTAATCTTTATAAACCACTTTTTAATAATCTTGCTTATGAGTGAGTCAACTAAAAAAATCATTGATGTTAAAAATCTTGTTAAAAAATTCGATGGTTTTACTGCTGTAGATAATATTTCTTTTAGCGTAAATGAAGGAGAAATTTTTGCATTTCTTGGTCCTAATGGCGCTGGTAAAACAACAACTATAAAGATGCTTACAACCTTGCTACATCCTACTTCCGGAGAAATAAAGATTAATGGTTTCTCTCCTGTACATGAAAAAGATAAAGTAAGACATTCTTTTGGCATTGTCTTTCAAGACCCTAGCCTTGACGAAGAATTAACTGCTTATGAAAATATGGAATTTCATGCAATCCTTTATAATGTAAAAGAAAATTTAAAAGAAGAACGAATTCAGAATTTGCTAAAACTTGTCGAATTATGGGACAGAAAAGACGAACAAGTAAAGCATTTTTCAGGAGGAATGAAAAGAAGACTTGAAATTGCTCGAGGATTAATACATCATCCTAAAATATTATTTTTAGATGAACCTTCTTTAGGACTTGATCCACAGACAAGAAATTTTCTTTGGAAGTATATAAAAGAATTGAATAAAAAAGAAAAGATGACTGTCTTTTTTACAACCCACTATTTGGAAGAAGCAGAAAAAATTGCAGATAATATTGCAATAATTGACTATGGAAAAATAAAGATAATCGGCTCTATCTCTAAAATAAAAAAGCAAACTAATTCCAAGTCGCTCGAAGAAGCTTTTCTTAAATTAACAGGACATTCAATAAGAGAAGAATCTGCTTCTGCTAAAGATAGAATGAGGTTACGAAAAAGAATGCATGGAGGAAGAAAATGAACAGCCCAATTTATGTGATGTGGTTAAGACAAATTAAAAGATACTGGAGATCTAAATCGAGAATAATTGGCTCCCTAGCTCAGCCTCTATTATTTTTAATTGCTTTGGGATTTGGATTTGGTCCGATATTTCAAAAAGCAGGAGGAGGTGATTATATTGAATTTCTTGCTCCAGGTATAATTGCAATGGCCATACTTTTTACAGCAATGTTTAATGGCATAGAAGTAATTTGGGATAAAGAGTTTGGTTTTCTTAAAGAAACTCTTATTGCACCTGTTTTGAGATATAAAATAATTTTCGGCAGAACATTAGGCGGAGCAACAGTTGCAATGATTCAAGGAGCGATAGTTTTTGCTCTTTCAATGTTTATAGGATTTAAACCAATTAGTATAATGATGGCTCTAATTTCTTTTGTTTTTATGTTCCTAATAGCAATGCTCTTTACTGCTTTAGGCATAGCAATTGCTTCAAAACTTGAAGATATGCAGGGATTCCAATTAATTATGAATTTTATAGTAATGCCTCTTTTTTTCTTGTCTGGTGCACTCTTTCCAATAGACAGCCTCCCAACTGCACTTAAAATAGTTATAAAACTAAATCCTTTATCTTATGGGGTTGATGGAATTAGAGGAGCACTTACAGGAATTTCTCATTTAGGTTTGTTCTTAGATTTTATAGTTCTTGCAATTACTGCATTTGTAATTACAATTATAGGAAGTTATCTTTTTTCTAAAGTAGAAATATAAATATAGAGTTCATTCACTTATAAACACCTTATATTTTGAAAGTTTTTAGGATTTTTAACTCAAAATCAAGATTTTACCTAAGATAAACCTATAAAGCAAAGCACCCTAAACTGCATATGATAATAGAGATTTTGGTTGCTCTTTTTCTCGGCGTTCTTGCAGGAACATTCACAGGCCTCTCGCCAGGCATCCATATTAATCTTATAGCGTCTATTCTTTTAGCAACTTCTACTTTAATTTCCACTATTTCCCCAATTGTTTTAGTTGTTTTTATAGTCTCAATGGCAATAACTCACACTTTTTTAGATTTTATTCCCTCTGTTTTGTTTGGTGCTCCTGAAGAAGACAATTTTTTATCCATTCTTCCAGGACACGAAATGCTAAAAAAAGGAAAGGGTTATGAAGCAATTGTTTTTACTTTTTATGGCTCTCTTTTTGCTCTCCCAATAATTCTCTTTTTTACTCCAATATTTATTTATCTTTTACCTTATATTTATCCTTTAATTAAAAATTTAATTCCTTTTGTTTTGATTTTTGTTTCGTGTTATAGTTTATTAAGAGAAAAACTATTTTTTTCATCTCTGGTTGTTTTCTTGTCATCTGGTTTGTTAGGATATTTAACATTGAATCTGCCTGTTAAAGAGCCTCTCTTGCCTCTTCTTACAGGTCTATTTGGACTCTCTTCTTTAATGATTTCAATAAGTCAAGAACATTCTATTCCTACCCAAAAAATTTATCCCTTGACTAAAATAAAACTCTCAAAAAAAGAATTTTTAAATTCCTCTATAATTTCTTTTGTTGCTCCTTTTTGTTCTTTTCTTCCAGGAATTGGTTCAGGGCATGCAGCATTTATCAGTTCAGAAATTTTACCTCAAAGCAAAAGAGGATTTCTTTTTTTAAACGGCGCCGCAAATACAATCATTATGGCTCTCAGCTTTTTAACCCTCTTTTCTATTAATAGAACTCGTTCTGGCGCAGCAGTAGCTGTTCAAAAACTTTTAAACACTCTTACACCTTATAACTTAATTATAATTTTATCCACTATTATTCTGTCTTCTATTATTTCTTTTTTCTTTGGAATTTATTTATCAAAAAAAGCAGTCTTTCTTGTAAACAAAATCAGGTACAAAACCCTTTCGATTATAGTTATTTTTTTGCTTTTAATTATAAATTTTGTTTTTTCTAACTTTTTAGGTTTAATCGTTCTCTTAACCTCTACTTTTATAGGTATTTTTTGTATCTTATCAGGATCTAAAAGAATTAATTTAATGGGTGCATTAATAATACCTGTTGTTTTATATTATCTTTCAAACTAATCTTTTTATTATAATAAAACTTAAAATCCGATATTATTTAAAAAAATTATGGGTCTTAAAAAACTCTTAGAAAAAGAAATAAAAGAAGGTGACTTAGCCCTCTTCTTAAAAAGCTCCCCTGAAAAAAAAGAAGCTTTTTACGGAAGAGTTGCAAATGAACAAGACGAGCTATACTTGTTTACCGAAGAGAATTATAATAAAGAAAGAATCATTCTTAGCCCGGCAATTCATTTAATACCTCCTGAATTAGTCGGGCCGGGAGTCTACAACCCGAAAGCAAACTTAGTACAAAGAGTAACCTTGAGAGCTGATCCGAACATTTGGGAGATTTATTTAAATGAAGAAATTCCTTCTGCTTGTGAATCTTCTTGGTTAAAAGACACTTATGGCCCACTAATAAAAGCAGGCGTTTATTCTGAAATTAAAAAAGCCAAACAACAAAATCAAATAGAATTTAATTTTATTTAAAACCACTTACTTATTGTTTCTTGCTTTTCAGCTTCTTTTCCAAAAATACTTTGAATATATCTCTCAGTTAACTCTAAATTTTCTAATAAATATGGACTAACTTTATATTTCCTAGCTAATTCCAATGCTGGTTGTAAATACTTTAATATACTGCCTTCTGAAATTGTAAACAATAATCTACCTCCACATTTTGTGCATTTCCCAACTAAAGGAGGCCTTCGATATTTTGCATTACAATTTACACACCTAAATGCCTGCTGTGAAAACTTTCTAAGATTTCCTCTTATATCCCTAATAAAATGTCTCTCAATAATCAATCTTGAAACATCTTGTGTATCAACTGCTCTGATTTTAGTGCATAAATCCATCATCTCTGCAACTTTTTCGTCCATTGTTGGCAGTGTTTTATAAACTGAACAAGTCTGCCCTGCATTAATATCACTAGTTTCATACGAATACCACAAATTCTCAAATTCATTTTCAGTTCCTAACCTTTGTCTTACTTGCTCCATTGTAATTTCTCTCGGGCTTTTTCCAATTTCTGCTGCTTCATAAAGCTCAAGTGGAATGTTTCGGCTCACATCTAAATCAAATACCATGTCGTCAACCTCTCCTGCCTTTAGTCTTATGTTTAAAACAAGAGGTGCATCTTGTGTGCCTCCTCTATGAGAAGGAAGGTATGCTCTTGAAAAATTTAAAAGCAAATCCATTAACAACATAACTGCTGCTTCATCGCCATCGCAATCTCTTCTTAAAGCTGCGTGCATATATGGCGAGGCTAAAAAAACTTGGGTCTTTGAAAAACCAATTACTCTTGCTACAACAGCAGTACAAATATGCGGCGCAATGCAAGCAAATAAATGTCCTACAATATCCTCTTTTTTCTTTAAATTATAATAGGGTTTTAAACCGTAAAGTTTTTCTAACTCTTCGTCAACAAACTTAGAAACATTAAAAAATACATCATCTGCTTTTTCATCTAAACTATTTGGGCAAGAAGGCAAAACAATATCATGCGGCCTTAATTCCAACAACTGCTCTTCTCTTTTTAATTCCTCTCCATTAATATCATGAGTATATCCTAATTCTCTTAATTTTTCTACACTTGTCCCTATTTCAATTGGCTTAAAATGTGTTAAAGGCATTTCAGTCATATCATATCTAATTGTACCGTCTTTGTTTACTCTTAAATTGTGTTTTGCTCGTAAAAATCCTTTGGCTAAATTTTCACAATAATGCTCTTTGTTACTCGTACCTCTCACTCCTTTTAAGATTGGTACCTCTCCATTATTTAGCCCTATTTTTTTTCTTGCACTATCAAAAAAATGTTCTATTTCTATTTCTTTCTCTCTATAATTTTCACCTTTTCCATGCATCTCGCACTTTGTAGGATAAATTTTTTCGCATTCACTACAATAAAACATAGGAATACATTCTGAATCGCACTTTTCGCATTTTCCGTAAATTGTTTCTTCTTTGCACTTTTCGCAATAAAAAATTGGAAATTCCGCCTTAACTTTTCCAAAAGAAACTGCTGCCTGAAAACTTCTTAATCTTCCTCCTTCCTCTCCCACTGGAAAAAGAACATGAGGACTGCCTTCCATTTTTCTTAGTTTTGCTTTTTCTGGCCTACCCATTCTTGCTCCAATAAAAGTTCCTGCTTTGTCTCTTATTTCAAAACCGCTTATTTCTGTTAAAACTTCTAAAATTTTCTTTTGTTCTTCAATCAATTTTTTTGATTTTGAAATTACTTTTTGAAATTCCTCTTCAAGAGATTCTTCTTTTTGAATTCCTAAATTGAGCAATAATGCTTTTGCTTGTTCTGAAACAATAACATTTTCTATTGCAACATCATGCTCGCAACCAATTATTTCCAAAGCTCTTTTACCCTTTGCAAATCTCTCTCTTTCACTAGAAGCATAAGGCAAAACTAACTTAGAGTTTACTATTTTCCCTCTGCTTACCCAATCTAACAAACTAAAAAACATTTCTTGATCTATCTGACTCCAATAAAAAATAAATTTAGGATGCAAAGGAATTTTATATTTTTGGGAGAGCTCAACTGCTTTAAAAAAACTTGGAAAGAGCTCGCTTTCCCCTCCCTTTCTTTTTAATTCTTCAAGCCAAAATTGCTCTACATATCCTGCTTTTTCTAAATTGTGGTTTCTATTGTTAAAATCACCATAAGGAACAAGTAAATCTCCTAAATAAATAATCTCTTCTACATCTTTGTAAATTTTTTCAGCTTCTTCTCTTTTTTGCACACTTTTAACACTTCCATTTTTTAGTTTTACAATTGGACCATCAATGCTATCACAAACAGCTATTGTTCCCCCCTTTGTTGGTTTTTCTACTTTTAGCTGCGTCCCAATAGCAATAAATCCTTTAGTAATTGCCATTGTTGCAGGATGAACTGCTAAAGCAGAATATCCTGTATTTCTAGCTCTCCCGTATCTTAATCTAAATGCCCCTGACTTTCCAGGATGTCCAAAAACAGGCCTACCTGCTACTAAATCTTGAATGTATGTAGCTCCAACCCTACTTCCTGTTTTTTCTTTTCCCTCTTTTATTTTCTTTTGGAGTTTAACAAAATCTTCTAACCAATTCCAATCATCTAACTTAAACCCTTTTTGTTGTAATTTTTTTATTCTCCCTAAAATTTTCGGTGCCTTTTGTGCTATTCCCTCACCTAAAACCAAAGCAAAGCCATTTCTAATAAAGTTTGTTTCTACTCTTTCAAGATCTTTGTAATTATAAACCTCCTTATCCTCGCTTGGCTCACCTGATAATTGAATAGGCAAGTTTCTCATTAAAAAATCTATTTCCTGCTCACTTGGTAAATACTGCAAGTTAGTAATTCTCTCGTGATACTCATAACATTCTTGTATTCCTCTTTTAACTTCTTCTTCTGTAGGATCATATTTAGCATAACCAAACAAATTTCTCAAATAATCAACAACCACTAAAGAAAAAGCAGCTTCTGTACCTCCTGCTGACCTTATTGGTCCAGAATAAAAAGGAGCAAAATAATCTTTTCCATCTCTTGTCTTTTTAATTTTGAGTTGAATAAATCCTTCTATTGGGGAAGACAAACATCCTAAAGTCAAATAAGCAAGTGCAATCCTTATTCCAGCTTCTACAGCCTCTTTATGACTTCTAAATTTACAATGTTTTTCTTTTGCAATCTCTTCAGCCATAATTAAAGCTATTGCAGGATCTAATTGTGAATGTTGCTTTTCTAATTCTAAAATTCTGTCAATAATTTTTTTATCATTTATCTGGGGATAAATTAAAGAAAGAAGCCCGACTGTTCTTTCTGCTAAAGATTTTGCAATTGGCACCTCAATTTCAGGAGATGGATCTATTTTTTTCTTCCTTGCTTCTTCAGCAACATTATAACTTTCTTTAATTTTTTTTTCTATACTCTCAAAATATTCTTTTATTTGGTTCATCTTACTTGTTTTTTATTTCCTCCTCTACTAAAAAATCAAAAATTTTTATTTCTCTTGTCTTTAAATTAAAAACAGGAACTTTTCCAGGATCAGGAATATTTCCTATTTTCTCTTCAAAAGGGGTTTGAGACTGCCAGCAACTACCTGTAATAATAATTATCCCATTATAATTTTCTATATCTAATCTGTGTACCTCTCCTGTGCAAACTAAATCAGGAACCTCTTTAATTAATAGAGGGTCCTCCTCAAAACCAGGAAGATATGTTACTGAGGAATGCATTGGAGCTAAATGTCTTTTTTTTAGCATATATTTTACTGCCTTTGCAGGAGTTTTATGTGCCTTCTTTTCTCTTAATTCTGGAATCTCATTAATAAAATCGTGTATGCTTGCTCCGTGATACATTAAAACATTAAAACTTTTGTCTTTTTCAATAAGTTTAATTGTAGCAGGATTGGTTACTAAAACTAAATTTTCAATTTCATACAGATAAGGAGCATACTCTCTGTCTATTATTGGTTGTGGCTCTGCCACTCTTGTTGCATCGTGTTGCCCAGGACATAAAAATATAGTTATTTCTTTCGGCACCTGTCTTAAGTAAGAAGCGAGTAAAGAATATTGCTCTTTCATACTTTTTAAAGCGAGCAATTGTTCTTGTCCTGGAAAAATTCCTGTTCCGTCAACAGTATCTCCTACCACAAACAAATACTTTATTTTTTTAGCAGTCTCGTCATTGCTATTAAGCCAATCTAAAAACTTTTGTATACTCTTACTCAAATGTCTGTCACTTCCACAATGTAAATCAGAAATAAAGGCTAAACAAATTTCTTCTTCAAATCTAATTTTTTCATACTTAAAAGCATCTGGAAAATAAATGTCATAAACAAAAATTAAATCTCCATTTCCTGAGCCTTTTATTGCTATAACCTCATCAAACTGAACTTCTTGCGCTTTGGCAAAAACCTCTGGCCTGTCGCTTCTTATTACTGCACTAATTTCACCTGTTAAATCCTCTAAAACAAGTATAATGTTTTTGTTTTTAGTAACTCTTTTTTCTTTTACAATTCCAATAATAGATAAATTTTGCCTATTTGACCCTATTTTATTAATTGAAACTAAATTTTGCAAATCAGGTCGCTGTAATAAAATTCTTTGTAATGTTTGATATCTTGATCTAAAATTATTTACAAAATCTTGAACCTCTAGTTTCTTATATACTTTTGTATCAGCATAAAATATTTGATACTTCTGTAAAGGTTTTTTTTGAGATTTTTCTTTTTGAACATCTTGGGTTTTATCTACAATTCCTAAATCTGAATATACTTTTTCTAAATTTTCTTTATTACTTCCATAAAATTGATTTGCTATTTTTTGAACATGCTCTGCATATTTTGCTAATAACGCGCGTGTGATTACTCTCTGCCCAGAAATCTTCTCTAAAGTGCTTAAAAGTTCAATAGCTGCTTGTTCGCTTGGAAGATTTTGTAAAAACTCAAATATGTTTTTTTCAACCAAGAGCCCTCTTTCGCGAATAGTTTTTGTAACATCATAATTCATAATTCTAAATTTCTCCTTAAAATTTCTTTAGCTTTGGCTTTTATTGAAGGTGAAAGCATTAATTTAATTTCTCTTGTTCTACCTTGCCTCCCTTTGCTAATTACCTTTGCATTAATAATTCCCAACATATCAAACTCTGCAAGAATATCCGAAACTCTCCTTTGAGTAAGAACCTCATTTCCTGTTTTTTTACACAATTCATAATAAACATTATATACCTCTCCCGTAAAAATTGCCTCCTCCCTGCTTTTTTCTTCTATATCCATAATTGCAGCTAAAACAAGTTGAAATTGCTTTGGCTCACTTTCTATAACATCTAACATTTTGTCTCTCTCTATTTTTTGATTGGCCATATCAATATGTGCGAGTGTAACTTTAGGACTATGTTCCCTTTCAGCTAACTCTCCAGCTACCCTCAATAAATCTAAAGCTCTTCTAGCATCTCCGTGCTCTCTCGCTGCATAAGCTGCGCATTTAGCCACAACTCCCTCTTCTAAAATATCCTGCTTAAACGCGTGCTCGGCTCTCTCTCTTAATATATCTTGAAGTTGTAAAGCATTATAAGGCGGAAAAACCAATTCTTCCTCTCCCAAAGAACTTCTTACTCTTGGATCTAAATTTTCCATAAAAGTTAAACTATTGCTAATCCCAATTATACTAATTTGTGCATTTTTTAGTTCTGTGTTTAACCTTATTAAGCTATAAATAAAATTATCTGAGATTTTCTGCACTGCTTGATCTATTTCATCTAAAACAATTAAAATAATTTGTTTTTTAGAGTCTATTAGTTCTACAAATCTTCTATAAACTTGATCTGTTGGAAGTCCTGTTGCAGGAACGCTCCCACCCAACTCTCCGATTATTTCGGCTAAAATTCTATATTCTGTATCAGCTACTTTTTTTAGTTTGCAATTAACATAAACAAATTTAAGCATGTCCTCTCCACTTGCTTTTACTCTCTCAACTAACCTATTTCCTACTTTATGAACTACTAAAGTTTTCCCACTTCCAGTTTTGCCATAAACAAAAAGATTACTTACTTTTTCTCCTCTCAAAGCAGGAGCAAGAATTGATGCTACAGCTTCTATTTGCTCGTCTCTATGAGGAATTGTATCCGGATTATAATTAGCTTGCAAAACAGTTTTATTTAAAAATATCGTTGGACTACTAAATGAACTAAAAATGTGATCTATTTTGTCCATATTTTACCTCTTTAATTTAACTTTGGTTTTATAATATTTAAGATTATAAACTTATCGCTTCTCTACCCTATATTTCCACTGCAAAATTTACTTTTTTGAGGAATAAATAAAAAAAATAAAGATTTACTACTATTAAGGCTCACACCTTCATTTCTGATGGAAACTAATTTTCGTTTTTCTTAAATTTTGCATTAATCAGAACATCTACTTTAAATTCTTTATATATTTTTAATTATAGAAAAATTTAAAAATAAAATTTAAAAATAAAAAATCTTTCTATAATTTATTTATAAATATTTCTCCACACGAAACAATGGGGTGGGAGGGTTTTTATTTTTCAATTTTTTAAGCAAAAATGTAACTTCATCTCTCTTCGATTTATTTTTTCATCTTAATTATTTGGATATAACCTCACTACTAAAATAAAGAAAAGTTTATATACCATTTATTTTTATGCTTATCATGCCAATAGACAAAAAATTATTTAAAGAGATTGTAGGAAAACTCGTAGTAACCAAAGAAGGAAAGAGGTTAGGCATTGTTAGGGACGTTACATTTGAAACTCGAACAGGAGAATTAATTCAAGTAGTCTTAAAAGACCCTACACCATATGTTAGAACTCTTAATTTAGAATCAAATTCTAGCAAGGATATACTTGTTCCATACAATGCAATTATTGCAATAGGTGATTTTGTTGTTGTTTCAGAAGAAGATCTAATGTAATCTTTCTACATTTTCATTTTTCTTATCAAGCATTTCATAACAATATTTAAAAACCACCTGTTTCTCTGAATTACATGCAAATAGTAGGCTTTAATTTTACAAAAGTTCTTGCAGAAAGGAAACCAACCATCGGTCCTAAAACCTCTATAAACACAAATATAGAATTTTTAGATTTATCAAAAGAAGAAATAGACATTTTAAAAGATCAAGAGGCATTAAAGATCACATTTAATTTTTCAGTTATTTACTCAGATACCCCAGAAAAAGAAAAACCTAAAGAAAAAACTTCTAAAGAGGAATTAGGAAAAATTTCTTTTGAGGGGGTTATTCTTCTTACTTCCAATTCAGAAGAAATTAAGAATCTCTTAAAATCTTGGAAAAAGAAAGAAATTCCTAACAACTTAAAAGTGCCATTATTTAATTTAATTTTAAAAAGATGTTCTACAAAAGCACTGGATCTTGAAGAACAACTTAATCTTCCTTCTCATATCCCTTTTCCTCAAATTACTCTTAAACCAAAAGAAGGACAATCATCTTAAATCTTTAATTTCTCCAAAATCATAGTTTTTATCATCTCCAACAACAATTACTCTAAACTTTTTCCAATTCAAACCCAAAACTTTTTCTTCTTTAATTTCTCTTACATCCTTTCCCTCTCCGACTTCTGTAAAGCTTGGTAAAACCACAATTTTCTTTCCTCTTTCTTCTCCCTCCAAAAAGCACTTAAAAACCTCTCTTTTGACCCCATCTTCTAAACTTATACTAGGATGTAAATGACCTATAAAAATTCTTTTTACTTTAGGCTCCCACATTTCTTTTATTTCTTGATCCCCATGTGCAAAAAAATTTCCTTCCCAAAAATAAGTTACTTCCGTATTAATTTGCTTTTTTAAAATCAAACCTTTTAAATAATTATCATGATTACCTCTAATAACTAAAATTTTTCCATTTTCTTTTATTTTTTCTTTTAAAAAATCAAAAAACCTTAATATTTTCTCTCTTTCTTCAAAACCCAATTTTGAAAATTCATTTTTTAGATCACCCAAAATAATTATATTATCACATTTTTTTCCAATTATTTCAAAAATTTTTTTCATTTCTTTAATTATTTCTCTAAACCTCTTTTCTTCTAAATTAACCCCTCCTATTTGCATTAGTTTTTCATAACCTAAATGCAAATCTCCCAAAACAAGAGTAATTTTTTCTTTTTTTCTGATTACTAAACACTTTCTTAAATACTCTACTTTGCACATTTTTTAGCAATTAAAGACAAATGCAACTCATGCATTCTTTTTAAAAAGCTCGCTTTATCCTCCATTTTAATTAAGTCACTTCTTCCCTGTAGAATAAGATTTAGCCCGAATGGAGAAACAAGAGGCGTTTTTATTATCCTTATATTTATTTGTTTTGTTTCAATCCATTTTAAAATTTGCTCAGCATTTTTTGTGTCCATTACATCTTCAAAAACCTCTCTTCTTGCTTCTCTTAAAATAGGAAATTCATTACTTAACCCTCTAACACTATAAAGCAAGAATCCTGAATGAACTTGTTGTTTTCCAACGCTTTTTTTCCTTCCCTTATAACTTTTAAGGATCATTAAAGCCCTAACTGCACAATGTCTAAATCTTCTTTGCAATATCTCTGTTTTTTCAATTGCCTCTTTTAAAATTTTTTTTAAATTTTCACTTTTTACACTTTCTAAAATTTTATTTTCTTCTAGCTTTTCTCCAGCAATAAAAAAGCCATTATCATTCACCCCTATTTCTATGTCCCTATACTTTAACCTTGCAGCAGCATATGCATATGCCCTTGCAAGAGCCTCATTTACCCTTCTCCCATAACAGCTATGAAAAAGTAAATATTCTTTTTCTTCTTTAAATTTTTCAACCACAAGAGTTTTGTCATCAGGAACTTCTGCAAATTCACTTTGCTCTTTAAAATACTCATAAATTTCTTGTGCTACTTTTTCACTGCAATAAACATACTTTTTAATAAAATCAATACTCTCTTTTTTATCTTTTAATCTCTCTTTAATAAATCTTCTAAATTTACCAATTTCTAAAGCCACCTCAAAATTTAAAGGAAGCATTTCAGAAAACCACGAAGGAATGGTTGGATTTTTAGAAACACCTGCTTTTACATATGCTTTCATTCCTCTTGAATACAAAAATTGATATTTTGCTCCTCCCAAAACAAAAATATCTCCCCTTTTCATTCTTTCTAAAAAAGGTTCTTCTATTTTACCAACACTTTGTCCTCTTCTTTCAGATGGCTCTTGAATTACCACGTTAACATAATCTTCATCAGGAATTGTTCCAACATTAGTCATATAAATTACTCTTGCTAACTTTCCCCTCTTTCCAATTTTCTTTTCTTTTTCATCATACCAAATTTTTGCATAAACATTTCTATGCTCCAAAGCATACTCCCCAGCCAAATAACTAATTACATCAAAAAAATCCTCCCTAGATAAATTTTCATAGCAATAGCTTTTTCTAATAGTTTCAAGCATTTCTTCCACATCCCAGACCTTGCTTATAGCCATTCCAAAAATTTGTTGTGCTAAAACATCTAAGCAGTTTTTAGGAACTTCTACCCTATCTATTTTGTTTTCTCTTATTCCTTTCATTAAAACAGCGCACTCAACCAAATCATCTCTATCTAACACTACAAATTCTCCCTTTGGGTTTTCGTATAGCCTGTGCCCGCTTCTTCCTATCCTTTGTAGTGCTCTAGCAACAGATTTTGGGCTTCTGAGCAAAACTACTAAATCAATATACCCTATATCTAATCCTAATTCTAAGCTAGTAGAAGAAACCACTACTTTTAATTCACCCTTTCTCAATCTTTCTTCATTTTCAAACCTCTTTTCTTTACTCATACTGCTATGATGTGCACCTATTATTCCAAGATATTTTTTTGGAAAATGGGTTTCTAAATGATGAATTACTCTTTCAGTCGCAGCTCTTGTATTTGTAAATATTAAAGTTGTTTTGTGTTTTTGAATTAGTTCGTCTAATAAAATATAAAGCTCCTTTTGGTTTTCTGCACTTTCCGCTTCTAAAATGCTTTTTCCAGGAAAGTCCAAATTAATTTCAATTACTTTGTTTAGCTTTACATTTGCAATTAAGCACTCCCTTCCTTTCCCAACGAGAAATTTAGCTACCTCTTCAAGAGGAGCAATTGTAGCAGAAAGGCCTATTCTTACAGGTTCAATAGAACTAAATGCACATATTCTCTCTAAACTAAGTGAGAGATGAACCCCTCTTTTATTCATTAAAGCATGAACTTCATCTATAACTATGAATTCTAAGGAGCCAATAGCATTAACAAATTTAGGAGTTGTAAGTACAATTGCAAGACTTTCAGGTGTAGTCACATAAATATGCGGCACTTTTTTAGAATGTTCGGTTCTTTCCTTTGCTTCTGTGTCACCAGTACGCAGCCCAACTCTAATTTTTTGCATTTTTAGGCCTTTTTTTTCAGCAAGAGAAGCAATTTCTTCAAGAGGAGAGATCAAGTTTATAGCCATGTCATTACTTAATGCTTTTAAAGGACTACAATATACAGCATACATTTTATCTTCCAATTCGTTTTTTAAAGACAATTCTACTAAATAATTTATAATTCCTAAAAAAGCAGTTAATGTTTTTGTGCCTCCTGTTGGAGCACTGACTAGTAAATTTCTTCTTTCATAAATAACCTTCACTCCATACAGCTGCGTTAAGCTAAAATCTTTAAACTTTGAAAAAAACCACTCTTTAACTAACGGATTTAGAATACTTTCAATCTCTTCCCGACTACTTGGTTTTTCAATCAGTTTTATTTCACTCATTTCTTTCTTATCATAAATCCCCCTTGTCCTTTTCTAATGCAAACTTTAAATAATTTGTTTTTCTAATAAATATATGCCTAAACTTTCCCCTAAAAAAATAGAAAAAATCACAGAACAAATACTCCTTTACTTATTTTCAATTTCTCCAGAATCAGCATACACTAGCACTATTGCTTCAGAAATTGCTAGAGATGAAGAGTTTACAAAATCTCTCCTTGAAAGCTTAAAAGAAAAAAATTTAATTGTTGAAATAAAAAAAAACAAGCAAGGTTTGCTTTATGCAAAAAGACAAAGATGGCGTTTATCAAACAAAGTTTATGAGATTTACAAAAAGCATCAAACTAATCCTTTTTCTTATTCTTTTGATGAAGATATTTTAAACCAACAATCTTTATAATCTTTCTTTTCTTTAATTCCTTATGGATCCAATTAAAGAAGCATTTCAAAAAGCAAAGCAGGATATTTCAGACCTAAAAGCGCAAATTTCCTTTCTTTCACAAGAGATAGAGAGTCTAAAACAAGTCATTTATTCTTTTCAACAAACAAACCAACAGACAAACCAGCACATAAATAACTCCATATCAGCACAAAATTCCAACAATCCAGCACATATTCCAGCACATAATTTGCACTTTAAAGCCTTAAAAGACCAAAATAACAATTTTTCCACAGGAAATGAAGGGGTTCCAACAGACAGACAGACAGACCAACAGACAAACCAACACACAAAGAATTCCTCTATTTTAAGAGAGTTACCCCAAATTTTAACCTCTTTAGAAGCTTTAAAATCAGAAGTTCGCATTAATTTTAATAAGCTCACTAAACAAGAATTAAACCTTTTTTCAACAATTTACTTTTTAGAGGAACAAGGGTTTATAATTGATTATCAACTTCTTGCACAAAAATTTTCTCTTACTGAAAGTTCTATCAGAGATTATGTACAAAGACTCATTAAAAAAGGAATTCCCCTCATTAAAAACAAGGAAAACAATAAACGAATTCTTCTTTCAATTTCCCCGGAATTTAAAAAAATTCTCCCATTTGCGTCATTCGAAAGGCTAAGAGAAGCACAACTAAATCGTTTAAACGAATAACTTTTATATCTCTTTCTTTTCTTCTCTACTTCCCGCTTTTCTCTTTCAATTCTTTTTAAGTTCGCTTTAATTATTACTTACTTCCTCAAAAATATGCTTCTTTTTGCATATTCTCTCACTTTTTTATTTTTTTTATTTTCATTGTTTTTTCCTCACTTTTTATTTTCATTTTTCTTGTTTTTTTCGCTTGTAACTCTCACTTTTGCATATTTAGCAAATTTTTCCTTAATTTCATCAGGTATATAAACTCTCTTTTTTCCATTTTTTTCAACAATCTCTCTAATAAAGTCACACTTTTGCTTTATTGAGTTTACCTGCCCTCTTATCGTAGCTCTCTCTTTTCCAAGTAACAAAGCCAAATCTTCATAACTTAGCTTCATTTCGCTGTTCAGTAAAGTTAGTAGCACCAATCTTTCATTCGCACTTAGTATTTTTAAAATTTCATAAAAATTGCCTGTTTGAACAGGTGTTTGAACACCATTTTCAACAGCATAAACACCCTGCTGTTTAGGTTTTATCATCATTTTTTCAAACACCTGTTTGTTTTTTTCTTCTTCTTTCATACTTTCAACACTCTCTTTAAGCACTTCAACATCCTCTTTTAACGACGATATTTCTTTACTAAGGCTGTTTAATGATTCAAACACCTGTTTGTCAACATTATCAAGGTGTTTGATCCACTTTCCAATCACATCAATATCCTTTTTAACAGCAAAGAATCCTTCTTGAGTTTTTTCTTCAATTTCTTTATACTTATTTTTACCAAATAACCACTCAAACATAAAAGAGTACCACTTTTAATATTTATAAATCTTTTGTTTTTAAAGGCTATAAGCCATTTTGGATTTTCTTTAATTTTAAAATAAAAAAATAAAAACAAACACCTTTTAAATTAAGAAAACACCCAAAATATCATTTTAAACAGCTGTTTGAACAACTTAAACACCCTTTTATCGTCGAAATGTTTTATTTTTTCTTTTTTGCTCTTTTTTCCATTTTTTTCAAACAAAAAATTTAAATACTCTCCATACTATTTAATTCTATCACCTCTTTTTCCCAGAAGAGGACGTTTAATCTTTCTTTTTCTTAAATAGATTAAGCCTCCTCTTCTAGGGTTTAAACTTTTTTAATTCATTACACTTTTGTCCCTGCCTTTCAATCAAAAGCCAATCAAAAGCAAAACTTTATAAATTTCAATTAATTAACTTAATCATCTCAAAAAATGAAAGGAAGCGTTTTTAAATGGCAAAACTTACCGCATGGGGAGTTACTCTAATAGGTGTTTTTCTTTTACTGCCTTTACTCGGCATTATATCAGTAGATTCCTTATTTGGCGGACTCTTACACTGGCTAATTGCAATTACAGTTCTTGTTGTGGGTATTGGCAAATTAGTTCGCAATTATAAGGCAGTACCTAAGAAAAAAGCCTAAATCTCCTTCCAAATTAGGTTTCTATTTTTCTTTTTTGTTTTTCATTATGAAAAAATCTTTCAAACCCCTTTTCTAAAAAGTCTCAAATTCTTCAAATTATTACCCTCTACCAGCTTTTTCACCCATATTTTTGCCTTAAATCTACTCTTTTAATCATTCAATTACAAAAAATGCAAAAATTATCAAACCTTATTATCTACCAAATAAAAATTTTTGCTAGAAATTTACACCCTTCCTTACCTATCCTTTTTTACAAAGAATCCAACTTCTCCCAAAAAACTGACAAAAGTACAAAGAAAATACCCTTATTATTAGATTTAATATAAACCTTACCTACTTAGAGTGATTTGTACAGAAAAGCGTGATCCAAAAAACTAATAAATTAACTTCCAGTATTTTTAATAAGTTCGTTTTAAACACATGCAAAAACTTTCTATCATTGCTAAAAACTTTCAGCAATAATTTCTTTTCTTCAAAAGTTCGCTTTAATTCAACCCGCAAGAACTCTATAATAAAATAGCCACACTATTTGTGAGGCCGAAGGCCGAACGCGCTCGGCATCATATTTTTTACCTTAAAAATTTTAGCCTCTATTCTTTTGACTCTGCTTTTCATTATTTTTTCCAAGAATCTCTTTCCAAAAATCTCTATTTTTCCCCAATTTTTTTATTTTTAGATCAAAAAAGAGGTTCGTTTAAGGTTTCTTAAACGAATTTTTAGCTTTTTTTACTCAAAAATTAGATCATAAGTTCGTTTTAAACACATGCAAAAACTTTCTATCATTGCTAAAAACTTTCAGCAATAATTTCTTTTCTTCAAAAGTTCGCTTTAATTCAACCCGCAAGAACTCTATAATAAAGAGGTTTTATTGCTTGTGATAGTTCCTCTTTTACTTTTCTTATTTGAACAAATACTTTCAAATAATTTTGAACATCACTTCTAATCCCCATCTTTATTTTAAATAGCTTAATATTAAAAACACATTTCTAAAATGCACACTTTCATTTAATTTATTTACTTTTTCAATCTTCAAACAGCTATTTTTTAAAAAGCAGTATTTTTCAACTATCTTGCTTTTGTTCGCTTTAATTATTTTTAAACCACCTATGAATCCAAAAAACCCAAAATAGCACAAAAAGAATTATTAAAAAAAGTCCAACCAAAATTAAAATTTTTAATACTTTCACAACCAATCCAATAACTAATGCAAAAAAAGCAATTAAGAAAATTACCATTAAAGGTGTAAGTCGTGAAAATTTTACACATAGCTTTTTTAGACTCATACTTTTTTCGAAGTTTTTTTTATTATAAATCTTTTTATAATCTTTATTACTCAGAAAGCATTATAAGCCTCTATAGCTCAGTGGCAGAGCACCATCCTCGTAAGATGGGGGTCGGGAGTTCGATCCTCCCTAGAGGCTTAGTTTTTAAAAACACATAATTTTTTAAACTAAGAATTTTAAAAACTAAAAAAGAGGAAACAATGGGAAGCAATTTAGATTTAAGAAAATATCAGGATTCGGAATTAATTGAAGATGCTTTTTCAAAAGTTGTTTCTGGCAAAGTAGGGTACAAAACAGTCATTGAAAGAAAGAAAGTTCTTCCAAAATGCAATAAATGCGGCAAAATAGGCGAAGAAGGGCAAAAGTTTTGTCCAAATTGTGGAGGAAAAATGGTTCTGCCTTTAACACACTGCCCGCAATGTAAAAAACCAATCAACGAAAGCGATAAATTTTGTACAGAATGCGGGTTTGATTTATCCAAGGCAAGGCAAGAAAATTAAATTTATTAATCTACTTTTCTTATATTTAAGATGAAAGAAGATATTGCTTTGTTATTATCAAAGAGCACATCCTTGAAAAAAGAAGAGGTAATACCTTTAATTGAAAAACCAAAAAATCCTGAATTTGGAGATTATTCTTTTCCTTGTTTTATTTTAGCAAAAAAAGAAAATCGTTCCCCTACAGAAATTTCAAAAGAAATTGCAGTCAGTCTTTCTTCTTTAAAAAGAGAGGAATATGAAAAAATTGAAGCAAAAGGTCCATATGTAAACTTTTTTTTGAGTACTTCTTTTCTAACAAAAAAAGTTCTAAAAAAAGTTTTAACTGAAAAAGAAAAATATGGTTCTTGCAACATTGGAAAAAATAAAAAAGTGATTATTGAATTTTCTTCTCCAAATATAGCCAAACCATTTGGAATAGGGCATTTAAGATCTACAATAATTGGAAACTCTCTTTCGCAAATTTACTCTTTTTTAGGTTTTAAGGTTATCAAAATAAATTATTTAGGTGATTGGGGAACTCAATTTGGAAAATTATTATTAGGATACCAAAAGTTTGGTTCTCTTCAAGATTTTAAAAAAAACCCCCTTAAGCATCTTTTAGAAGTTTATATTAAAGTAAATGAAGATCCTTCTTTAGAAGAGGAAGCAAGAAAAATGTTTAAAAAATTAGAGTCAGGCGACAAAAAAGCTCTATCTCTTTGGAAGAAATTTAAAAAAATCAGTTTAAAAGAATTCAAAAAAATTTATAAAAATCTAAATATTTCATTCGATGTACTCTCTGGAGAATCTTTTTACAACGAAAAAATCTCAGAGATAGAACTTCTATTAAAGCAAAAAAACCTTCTTAACGAAAGTGAAGGAGCGTTAATTGTAGACTTAGAAAATTATAATTTAGGAAAGTGTCTAATTAAAAAATCAGATGAAACAACTCTTTATGCTTCTAGAGACATTGCAGCAGCAATTGATAGATATAATAAGTACCATTTTGATAAAATGATTTATGAGGTTGGCGCAGAACAAAAACTTCATTTTAAGCAGATATTTAAAATTTTAGAACTTTTAGGATACTCTTGGGCAAAAGATTGCTTGCACGTAGAACATGGACTCTACTTAGATAAAGATGGAAAAAAATTAGCAACAAGAAAAGGTAAAACTATTTTTATGGAAGATATTTTAAGTGAAACTCAAAAAATGGCAGAAGAGGAAGTTAAAAAAAGATTTCCAAAACTCTCAAAAAAAGAAATTCTTCGCAGAGCAAAAGCAATTGCTTTGGCAGCAATTTTTTACGGAGATTTGAAAAATTATCGTGCAAACGACATTATTTTTGACATAGAGAGATTTCTTTCTTTTGAAGGAGACACTGGGCCATATTTACTTTATAGCTATGCAAGAGCAAAAAGCATTTTAAGAAAAGCAAAATATTCTCCCAAAAAAGAAATTATTTTTCCTAACGAAATTAGCGATATCGAAAAAAGAATGTTACTTCATATTAATTCTTTTCAATCAGAAATTGAAAATTCTCTAAAAACAAATAATCCTTCTTTAATTGCCCATTACGCTTATTCTTTATCCCAGATCTTTAATGAATTTTATCACACGCAAAAAGTAATCGGCTCAGAAAATCAGCAATTTAAACTTTTATTAGTTGGTGCCTTTTCTCAGGTTCTTAAAAACGCTCTTAGCTTGTTGGGAATTAGAGTTTTAGAAAAGATGTAATTTAATACAAAAATAATTAAATATTCTCTTTAAATTTTAGAGTAATGGAAAATTCACTAATCATCTTGGGGGGTATAACACTCCTTTTGATTGTAATTTTAATTGTTTTAGGAGCAATTCTGTTGTTTAAAAAGCCAGCACAAACCCCTTCTAAAAAAGACATTCACAGAATAAAAAAACAAATTCTAGACTAATTTTAAACTACACTTACAAATCTTCTTTTGAATACGCTTTGATTAATTCTTTCCTAAAACTAACAAAGCATATTAATTTTTCAACCGCAAAAAATCTTTCTAAAAAATAGATAGTTCTTTTAGGCTTATTTATTTTGAAGAAAGAGGATACCTTTCAGAATTATTTTAGCTTATGACATATATCTGCGGATTAAGAATTTTGTAAAAAGAGTTAATCTTATAAATCAAAACCATCTTTGATAAATGTAGGCCAGCCGGCGCGTTCGCCCTGCGCTGTTACACTCGTGGGCGATAAGTGGGCTGAAAGGAGCAAGTGAGGCAGAAGCAGAATAGTCTTTTACCGAGCGTTGACATTTTGTCCTATTCGATCTTGCTCCTGTGAAACGGGTCAGGTCAGGAATGAAGCAGCCCTAATCAGGAAGCGAGGTGCTTATAGGGGCGCAAAATCGAGCAAAGTAGAAGGGTGCTATTTTGTTTCTTCCGAGCAAACTCCCCGCCTGCACTTTCCATAAGATATAAAAACTTCTATTTTTTTAATAAACGAATGAATAAAAAAGCACAATTTTTTATTATCACAGCACTAATTATAGCCACTATCACTATTAGTTTTGGTACTGTCTACAATCAAGCAAAAGTTCAAGAAAAAGAAGATGTTAAAACATATGAAATTACAGAAGAGCTTCATTCAGAAATACAGCAAGCATATGATAATGGGGTGCTAACTAAGTTATCTCCGTACGAAATACAGCAAAATATTCAGAAACTTGCTAAGTACTATGCTAGTCAAAACCCAGACAGTAATTTTGCAATTTTTTTTGGAAACCAAACCAATTTAAAAGAAATTTATACTAATCAAGGAGAGATTGCAGAATCAAAAGAAGTTTTTCCTACTGCATCCCCCTCTCAAGACAAATTTAAGGTATGTATAAACTTTAATAATCAAGAAACTCCTGCTCCTATTCATAAAAAGTGTGATATTGAACGTGAGTTTACTTTAAAAAAAGAACAATCAGTCTATATTGTTGTTAGAAAAAAGGTGAAAAATGAAGAAGTTGTTATTGAAAGATAAAAAAGCTATGTCAGAAGTGATAGGAGTAGTATTGCTAATTATTATAACTGTTGGAATAGCTATACTTGTTTATAACTACTTGGAGTTGCTTGTTCCAAAGGAAAAACCTGAATGCCCGGATGGAATTAGTTTAACTGTTAAAAAAGCAGTGTGTAGCTTAAATTCTACTTCTTCTACTGTTGAAGGGAATATTACAATTATAATTGAAAACAGGGGCAGATTTGCAGTTGATGGAGCATATATTAGAGTAGGTCCAGCAAACCGAAAAGTAAGGGAATTAATAAACAAAAATAATCTCTATTTTGAGGAGTCTGGCGGTTTAATACCTGAGAATACATTTTCAAAAATTTACAATTTTTCAGACAGCCAAATTATTTCTGCAGGAGAAAATGTTTTAGAAGTAGAGCCATTTATTGGTCCACCTGGAAAAGCAGCAATTTGTGAAAATGCAATAGTGTCTTATCCAATAAACTGTCAACCCTAATACTTTATTTTTAAACATTTATCCAAATATAACAATTTATAAAAAACCTCTCTTCTCTGTTCAAAAATGAAATTTGCACATTTAGGTGATTGTCACTTAGGAGGATGGAGGCAACCAGAATTAAGAGAACTTAATTTCAAGTATTTTCAAACAGCCATTAATAAAATAATTCAAGAAAAATTAGATTTTTTGCTCATTTCAGGAGATTTGTTTGATTCTGCTTATCCTTCAATTGAAACTTTAAAAGACACTTTCAAGGAGTTTAGAAAACTTTCAGAAGCAAAGATTCCTGTTTTTATTATAGCAGGCAGTCACGATTATTCTGCTTCAGGAAAAACCTTTTTAGATGTTCTTGAGCAAGCCGGCTTTTGTAAAAATGTTGCTCTCTTTGAAAATCACAATGAAAAAATAATTTTGCAACCAACAATATTTAAGAACGTGGCTATTTATGGATATCCTGGAAAAAAGTCAGGATTAGAAGTGGAGGACATAGAAAAAATCACCTTAAATGACTCCCCCGGATTATTTAAAATTTTAATGCTTCATACAGCAATTCGCGGAGCAATTGGCAATTTACACATTAAGGCAGTAGAAGAATCAAAATTGCCCAAAGTAAATTATCTCGCATTGGGGCATTTACACATTAATTTTCAGAAAGAAGAAAAGGTTTATTCAGGCCCTATTTTTCCAAACAACCTATCAGAATTAGAAGAATTACAGGGTGGTTCTTTTTACATTTTTTATGATGGCAAAATCAAGCGTGAATTTATTAAACTAAAAGAAATATCTACCTTTTGCTTAGAAATAAAAGATGCACTCTCTGCAACTAATGAAATTTTACATACTTTAGAAAAAGAAAATCTAAAGGATAAAATAGTCATTTTAAAATTAAAGGGCCTTTTAGAAAATGGAAAAGTATCAGACATTAACTTCTTTAAAATAGAGCAGTATACTAAAAATAAGGGTGCTTACGTCTTTCTAAAGAATACTTCTAATTTAATTTCTTCCGAACAGGAAATTTTAATTGAATTTTCAGACACGCAGGATTTAGAAAAAAGAATAATTGAAGAGTTTGAGAAAACTCACGCTTACAAATTGAATCCTTTAATTTTTCCCTTATTTAAGACTCTTCAAATGGAAAAAAAAGAAGAAGAAAAAACAGATGTTTTTGAAGATAGACTAATTTCAGAAATAAAGAAGCTCCTTCCATTATGAAACTAAAAAAATTAATTGTTAAAAACATAAGAAGTTATGAGCAACAAGAAATTGAATTTCCAGATGGCTCTTTACTTTTAGTAGGTGATGTCGGAAGCGGAAAAACCAGCTTGCTTTTAGCAATAGAATATGCTTTTTTTGGTTTGCAACCAGGTCAAAAAGGCGCTTCTCTTTTACGCAACGACGCTTCTTCAGGAGAAGTTCTTTTAGAATGTGAAATAGACAACCATAATGTAATCATTGAAAGAAAACTTAAAAGAGAGCAAAAATCAGTAGTTAATGATTTTGCTTCAATAACTATCGATGGAGAAACAACAGAGTGCTCAGTTACAGAACTAAAACTAAAAATTTTAAACCTCTTAAATTATCCGCCCGAGTTTATTAAAAAAAATAATCTTCTCTACCGCTATACAGTTTATACTCCACAAGAGCAAATGAAACAAATTATTCTTGAAGATCCAGAAACAAGGTTAAATGTTTTACGTCATGTTTTTGGAATTGAAAAATACAAAAGAATAAAGGAAAATTTAGTAATCACTTCAAATTATCTTAAAGAAGAAATAAAACTACTAGAAGGAGAATTAAAAAATTTAGATGAGGAAAAAAATAGAAAAAATGCCATCTATTTAAAAGCAAAGGAAGTAGAAAATCAAATTAAAGAAAAAGAAACGCTCTTAAAAAAAAGAAGTGAAGAAAGAGTAAAAATAGAAGAGGCTATTAGAGAGATAGAGAACCAAATTAAAGAAAAGGAAAGATTAGAAAAAGAAGCAGAAAAAACAAAAGTAATGCTCTCTTCAAAACAAGAACATCTTTTTCATTTGAGCAAAGAGGAAGAAGAAATTATAACAAGTTTAAAAGAAGAGAATGTAGTTTTTAAGGAAGAAGAGTATCTATCTTGCTTAAAAAAGCAAGCAGAATTAAAGTATCATTTAGAAGAATTAGAAGACAAAAAAATAGAGATTAGCGCAAAAAGAACTGCTTTAGAAAGAAAAAAATCCGAACTAATTAGCAATAAAGATAGGATTTTTTCTATAAAAATGTGTCCATTTTGCTTACAAGACGTACCTGAAGCCCACAAGCACAATATTTTTAATGAAACAGAAACGCAAATTACTCTTCTCACAAAAGAACTTCAAGAATTAAAACAAAGTGACCTACTCCTATCAGAAGAAATTTCAAAAATAAAAAATTCTTTAAAAAATATTGAAGAAACAAAAAGTTATTTTGAAGTTCTAAGAACTAAAAAAGAGTTTATTGAAAAATCAAAGAATAGGTTGGAAAATACACAAAAATTAAAAGAAAATTTACAAAAGGATTTATTTATTTTAAAAGAGCATCTTGACAACCTAAAAGCAGATATATTGAACTTAAATAAATTTGAAAACCTCTACTTAAAAAAGAAAGAAGAGCTACGTGAAGCGCAAAATCTTGAAAGGCAAACAGACATTTCTCTAGCAGAATCTAAAAAAGAATTAACGCTCGTGCAAAATGAGATTTCTTTCTTGGAAGAATCAATTTTACAAAAAGAAGCAAAATTGAAAAAACTTGCCGATATTATTGCAATAAATGATTGGCTTTCCAATTATTTTACTTCCCTGATTAATTTTACAGAAATTCAAGTTTTAAGAAACCTCAGGCAAGAATTTTGTAGATTTTTCAGTGAGTGGTTTTCTTTAATAGGGGGAGATTCTTTTGAAATAAGACTTGATGAAAACTTTTCTCCAATTATTATGCAAGGAGGAATAGAAATGGATTATAACTATCTTTCAGGCGGAGAAAGAACTGCTGTTGCCTTAGCTTATCGTTTAGCTTTAAACCAAACTATTAATTCTCTTCTTAGTCATATAAAAACAAGAGACTTAATCATTTTAGATGAGCCGACAGAGGGATTTTCTGATATGCAAATTGAAAAAATGCGAGAAGTCTTTGAACAACTAAATGTTTCTCAACTTATAATAGTAAGTCACGAACAAAAAATAGAAAACTTCGTGGAAAACATTATTAGAATTAAAAAAGAAGATAGATCTTCTTCCATTGATTTGTCTTTAAAAGGTTGATAAACCTAAACTCCAAACTAAAGTAGTTGACAAAGTTGATAAAGCTTTGTTCTTGAAGCCTTAAAAGCTGATTTGTTTTCTCTATTTTTCGTAAAAAAGTAGTCCATTTTCAATAAAAGTTTAATTTAAGAACAAGAAAAAGCATTGTTCAATGAAAAAAGGTATCATTGTGGGATTAAAGATTATCCAAGCAAGCTTTTTGTTAAGTTATGAACTTGACTTAACATAAACAAAAAACATATAAATTATGAACAACTTAAAACATCGAAGGGAAGTTAATAGTGGATACTACATGTAATGTATAAATTAGATATTATTTGAAAAAAATTCTATTTAATAAATACAATAAAAATTAATTTGTAAAATTTACAATCTTTTATATTCTTAAATTATTAATCAAAAGAAGATTATAAAAAATTGTTAGATATAAAATTTTATTAAGATATATTAAATGTAAAGTTTACATTTGGAAAAGAAAATTGTTCAGCTTCTTGCTTTCCATCAACTCTATAAACCCATACATCATAAATTGTTGGAAGATGATTACAAGTTTTACCATTACAATCATAATTAAAACTAATACTAGAAATATCTTTATTGACATTAAATCGTAACCTTGTTTTAGTACCATCACCTAATTCAGGAAGATAATTCCCTTTTATAGTACTTCCTTCTTTAACTACTAAATTACCCTCAATATTAAATTGTAATAATTCATTAGATTGTCCCCCATCTACATCTGCAATAATAATATATTTATAATTTTTTTCACCTATATATTTTAAAGGGAAATAAAAATTAATGTTTAAACCACTAAAATGCTCTAAATAAGTTAAACCATTAGAATTAGAATTATTAATTCTTTCTGTTAAAAAGTCTAAAGCTTCTTGTAATGTTTTATTCTCTCCATTTATATTCACTTCAACTTCATCAGCACTATGTCCAAAAATTGCAGGAGAGGAGTACTTTTTATTTTTAAAATCAGAATTATAAGCAAAAGCTATAAAAATTCCTGCAGATATTAATATAAGTAAGATAAATACAAAAAGATGCTTTTTTATTACATTTATTGTTATTTTCATTTTAGTTTTATTTATAAATAAAAAGCAGTATTTAAATATTTATGTTAAAGAGAGTGTGGGACACATATGGCTATTTCTTTTTGAGATTTAATAGCTTTTTATACAAAGTGTCGGCTGTGCCGATATATAGAACAGACTTTTGAATTAC
>Ga0315298_1001942_pt1 | contig 36671 bp, 34 predicted proteins | sample WHS_1_MG_FD_203077 | JGI IMG/M metagenome (GOLD analysis project Ga0315298, IMG submission 203077) | Extremophilic microbial mat communities from Washburn Hot Springs, YNP, Wyoming, USA - WHS_1_MG | ecosystem: Environmental > Aquatic > Thermal springs > Hot (42-90C) | place: USA: Wyoming...
CAAACAACGCACCAGAGCTTCTGCACCGCTGATTCGCGCCATCGCCTTCCCTCCTTTGGTTAGTGAATGTGCTGAAATTTCAGGTACCACGCTCGCGCATACCTGGTCTTGCCTGGCAATCTACTGGTAGCGAAAGTATAGCATATGGACGACAGCATGGCAAGTTGCAGAAATTTGTGCTACTCCTCAGTAAAGGAAGATACCTGATGTGCTCTTCCACCACTATAGCCCCGGGTCGTATCTTTCCATTTGCCTAAACCGCTACGCTGTGCTATCATTTGTCAAGGCTAAATAGGAGCAAAATGATGAAAATAGTAACCTTCAGTGACATCCACGGAAACCTGCATGCACTGCAGGCTGTGCTGGCTGACATTGACCGCCAGGAACCCGATCAGGTCTATTGCTTGGGCGATCTAGTTGGTTATGGTGCGCATCCCAACGAAGTGATCGATTTGATCCGCACACGCCAGATTCCCACCATTATGGGCAACTATGACGATGGCGTGGGCTTTGACAAGGATGATTGTGGCTGCGCCTACACAGATGAAGAAATGCGCCGCCTGGGCGATCTTTCCCTCGCGTGGAGCAGAGCCCATGTAACTGCTGAGAACAAGGCATTCCTGCGCTCCTTGTTGCCCAACGTGCGCCTCGAGGTGCATGGCAAAAGGGTGCTGCTCGTCCACGGCAGCCCTCGCCGCATCAATGAATATGTGTACGAGGATCGTGCCCCAGCCAGCCTAGCACGCATTGCTGCCATGGCAAATGCTGACATTCTGGTTTTTGGCCATACCCACCTGCCCTATGTAAAAGAGGTAGAGGGAGTGCTGTTCGTTAACGATGGCAGCGTGGGCAAGCCCAAGGACGGTGACCCGCGCGCCGCCTACGCCATTCTGGAGATTGGGGAAGAAGTCAGGGTTACCATCCAGCGTGTAGTCTACGATGTGGCAGCAGCCGCCGCAGCAGTCAGAGCAAGTGGATTGCCACCGCACTTTGCCGACTTACTGGAAACAGCCAGAGAGTAATCAAAAACCTGGTTTCTGGGAGAAACCAGGTTTTTTGAGACAACAAAAGGCGGGCCATCCGTAAGATGTACATCACGCCATCCGCTGCCTCGCGGACACGCTACATCTTACTGTGATGACCCCAGGGACCAGTCAGGGGCACATGGTCAGGCTATGTGTTAATAGTAGTATAAGATATAAAAGTAACTTTCAGGTTGCTACAGAGTATCAGTTGGGTAACAATTTTCACAAAGAAACCTGGCTTCTGCGCAGAAACCAGGTTTCACAGCCCATGAGCCGCACAGGACTCGAACCTGTAACCCGCTGATTAAGAGTCAGCTGCTCTACCGAGTTGAGCTAGCGGCCCACAGCCCGCATTATAACCAAAAGCGTCTTCCTGTCAAACGCAGCATGTAGCGCGTGGAATGTCCTGCAATCTGGAGCCAGCGGTGAGAGGGCGGTCATCCACGAATCTATCATGGAATAACGAAGGGATTATGCTAGCATTCGTTTATTCGTGTCCACATCCGTTGATGGCCGTCCGTCACACCCTAGTTCATACTTGCCTCGAAACTGAGCCCGCTGCACTGTTGTAGGATCTCCCCCTAGGATCTGACTTTGGCAGAAAGACAAAGACGCGCTATACTAGACATGGCCACAAACGGAAATACGGAGCAGAGCATGACGATTATTTACCTGAACGGTGAATACCTACCGCTGGAAAAGGCAACGGTATCGGTGGAGGATCGTGGATTCCTTTTTGCTGACGGCGTCTACGAGGTGGTGCGTTACTACCAAGGACGGCCCTTCCAGCTCGAGGCTCACTTGCAACGGCTGCAGCGCAGCGCGCAGGGAGCATGCTTGCCCTTGCCCAAGGCTGTGGCGGAATTGCCCGCTATTATCGCACGCTTACTGGCTGAGAACAACCTGCAGGATACCAACATCTACATCGAGTGCACCCGGGGCACTGCACATCCCCGCACCCATGCCTTTCCCGCTGAACCACATCCCACGCTGCTGGTCATGCCACAGCCCATCCACAGCCTGCCTGCAGAAGCCCGGACACGTGGCGTGAGTGCAATTACGGTTCCTGACCTGCGCTGGCAGCGCTGTGACATCAAGAGCATTATGCTCTTGCCTAATGTCATGGCAAAAACTCAGGCTCGGGAGAGAGGAGCGTTTGAAGCCATCCTAGTCCGCGACGGGATCGTTACCGAGGGTTCCAGCACGAATATCTTTGCCGTGTTGGACGGCGTGCTGGCAACCCACCCCGCTAACCACCACATTCTGGGCGGTATCACCCGTCAGATCGTGCTACAATTGGCTGCAGTTTTGCGAATTCCTGTGCGCGAAGAACCGTTCACCGTGGAGCAAATGTATCATGCCCAAGAGGTCTTTCTCACCAGTACAACGTCCGAGGTCCTGCCCATCACCCAAATTGATGGCCGGACAATAGGCAACGGCCAGCCCGGCTCGGTAACCACTCGCTTGTTCCAAGCTTTCCAAAGGATGACGGAGAGAGAAGGCTAAGGAGCGTCTCGCTCAACGCTCCTTTCGCGCCCTTAGGGCGAGACAAAGGAACTAGCGAAATGTCCCGAAAATTTCGCTGTGTCAATCTTTTCCTGGCAGTAATGCTGCTGAGCATAGCGCCAGCCAACGCCCAGCTTGCACAGCCACCCATCACCGTTACACCCTGTACGGAAAACTGCTTCTGCCACTCAGGCAGTATTACAGTTCATCCCGCCAATCCTACGCCGAGCGATGAAATTCTCGTGATCACTTCTGCACCGTGGAGCAGTTCTTGCCCTGCAGTGACCTGCATGCAGTCCATGGATGGCAATCGTATTTACCTTGACTTCACCGTAGTGGATCTGTCCACTATTGTACCAGTGATATGTCTGACGGTCATTAGCACCTGGACAATGACAAATACCATAGGTACTCTACCCCCAGGCACATACACAGTGCAAGCCAACATCAACGCTGGGTCCTGCTGGAGCGTTGCGCTGTCTACCACCTTCGACGTGAGCTCACCCACAGTGCCACAGGTCACATATTGGCAATATTTGCCCCTGGTGCTCGCTCTTGCTGAGGAGTAGCCTGGCGCAAGCGCAGTAAACAGCCAACTACCCATCCAAGCAATGAGATTGACTAAAAACGAGAACCCAGGTAAACTATACTCGTCATTTGCAGTAACTTCAATGAGGAAGTGGCGTGTCCATAGAAGTTGATCTGATTGTGCACGGCGCAGGCCAGTTGCTGACGCTGGCTGGCCATGGGCCTTGTTCGGGTCAGGCAATGGACGATTTGGGTATCATCGCAGATGGCGCCGTCGCCATTGCCGATGGCCGTATTGTTGCTACAGGCACTAGTGCTGAAATACGAAGCCATTACCGCGCCTCCCACACATGGGATGCAGCGGGACGTGTGGTTCTGCCAGGCTTTGTAGACGCCCATACGCACTTGGTCTTTGCGGGGTCGCGAGAGGACGAATTCGAGCGCCGCATTGCCGGCGCGAGCTACCTGGAGATCATGGCGGCAGGGGGTGGCATTATGAGCACCGTGCGTGCGACGCGTGCTGCCTCCCTGGCACAGCTCATAGAAGAAGCTCAGCCCCGTCTGGCACGCATGTTGGCCCATGGAACCACCACCGCCGAAGCCAAAACTGGCTATGGTTTGACCACTGCCGATGAATTGAAGTGTTTGGAAGCTATCCACCTTTTGAACTCTTCTCAGCCGGTGGAATTGGTGCCCACCTTTCTCGGTGCCCATGCACTGCCAGAGGAGTACAGAGATCGGGCCGAGGCTTATGTAGACCTCATTGTGAATGAGATGCTGCCCGCCGTATGCCAGAAGCATCACTCCCTGCCCGGCAACGGATCACCTCGCGCACTGCCATTCTGCGACGTCTTCTGTGACGAGGGCGCATTTGACCTGCAACAGACAGAGCGCATTCTGAGGGCAGCCAAAGCGCTGGGAATGCCGTTAAAGGTACATGCCGATGAATTCGCCCACCTGGGCGCGGCACGCCTGGCAGCCAAATTGGGCGCTGTCTCGGCGGATCATCTGCTGCACACGCCAGCAGAGGAAATAGCCGCCATGGCTGCAGCTGGGGTAATTGGTGTGTTATTGCCCGGAACACCCTTTGGCTTGGGCCAACACGAATACGCCGATGCACGTACAATGATCTCGGCAGGCCTGCCCGTAGCATTGGGTACAGATCTGAACCCCGGTACCTGTTATTGCGAATCCATGCCCTTGATCATGGCCCTGGCTTGCCGTTTCATGAAGATGACCCCTGCAGAGGCCATTGTGGCGAGCACGGTTAATGCCGCCTATGCCATTGGCAGGGGAACAGATTTGGGCCGCCTGCAACCAGGGTTTGTCGCTGATTTGCTCATCTTGGCAGTGGATGACTATCGGCACCTGGCTTATCGCTTTGGCACTAATTTGGTGCAGACAGTGATTAAGCGTGGCAATGTGGTCTTCAATGCTCCCCCTGTATCGGGAGGATAAACAACATACCGCCTATCAATTCTAGGGATAGAATATCGAAGGAAGGAGAATCATGATGGTAGATCAAGCAAAGGTCGAAGAACTGAAAAAGATCGCCCATCGCATACGCTGTGACATCATCTGGGCACTAGCGCATGCACAATCTGGCCACCCAGGTGGCTCCCTGTCCGCTACAGACATCTGCGTGGCTCTGTATTTCTACGCCCTCAAGCACGACCCGCGGAATTGCCAGTGGGAGGGACGCGACCGAGTGATTTTCTCCAAGGGCCACGTCTCTCCGCTTATCTTCTCCCTGCTGGCGGAATCGGGGTACATCGAGCGGTCAGAGCTGAGGACGTTCCGTAAATTTGGCAGCCGCCTGCAAGGACACCCCAATATCGAGTGCCCAGGCATCGAAGTGGGCACTGGTTCCCTTGGGCAGGGCTTATCTATCGCCGTAGGAGTGGCTTTGGGATTACGCATGGACGGCAAGCCCAACCGCGTCTACTGTATCATGGGTGATGGGGAAAACCAGGAGGGCTCTACCTGGGAAGCAATCATGTCCGCCGGGCATTACAAGCTGGATAACCTCTGCGTGATCTTAGACAACAACGGTTTACAGATTGACGGCTGGGTGGAGGATGTCATGGGCTTGCAGCCATTGGCTGATAAATGGCGGGCTTTCCGCTGGCATGTGATCGAGATCGATGGCCACGATATGGCGCAATGCATGGAAGCCCTTGACCAAGCAAAGCAGGTGAAAGGCCAGCCCACGGTCATCATCGCCAAGACGGTAAAAGGCAAGGGCGTGTCTTGGATGGAGAACCAAGCCGAGTGGCATGGCAAAGCGCCCAAGCCCGATCAATGCCGTGAGGCGCTGAAAGAACTAGCCTGCCCGGCCGAATACTTCGATTTCTAAGGAGTGGACAATGTCTGAAATCAAGTGGAAAGCAACTCGGGATGGATATGGAGACGCTCTGGTTGAGATGGGCGCCCAGGACGAGCGCATCGTTGTGCTAGGCGCTGATCTGACTGACTCGACCCGTGCGCTCTGGTTTGCGCAGAAATACCCTGACCGTTTCTTCGACTTTGGTATTGCCGAACAGAATATGCTCAATGCCGCAGCGGGACTGGCCATGGTGGGCAAGATCCCCTGGGTCAGTACCTATGGCGTCTTTGTTGCAGGTCGAGCCTGGGATCAAATCCGCACCACCACTTGCTACAGCAACCTGAATGTGAAGATTGGCGGGGCACACGGGGGCATTTCCGTGGGACCCGATGGAGCCACCCATCAGGCTTTGGAAGATGTGGCCACGATGCGTGTGCTCCCCAACATGACCGTTATCGTGCCCGCTGATTATTATGAGACCAAGAAGGCAGTCATCTGGGCTTGCAAGCACGTGGGCCCAGTGTATGTGCGCTTCGGGCGCGAACCGGTCCCTATTGTTACCAAGCCAGAAGACCCATTCATTATGGGCAAGGCAAACCTGATTAACGACGGCATCGATGTAACCATCATGAACAACGGCCCTGTGCTCTGGGAATGCATGAAGGCAGTCCAAACGCTGAAAGAGAAGGGCATCTCTGCGCGCCTACTGAATATGCACACGGTAAAACCAATAGACCGGGAGGCTATCGCCAAAGCCGCACGGGAAACGGGTGCTATCGTTACTGTCGAAGAACATCAGGTAATGGGGGGCTTTGGCAGCGCCGTCGCCGAGGTGGTGGTGCAAACCTATCCCGTGCCCATGCGCTTCATCGGCATCCAGGATCGCTTCGGCGAGTCCGGCACGCCAGAGGAACTATTTGAGGAGTTTGGCCTCACGGCAAAGCACATCGTCGCTGCGGTAGAGGATGTATTGAAGGCGAAAAGGGGCTAACCCTTTCCGCCCTCTATTCCTCGGCATCGTCGGACCGAGGGGCGTCAAGAATAACCGGATCGTTGCCCTCAGGCTCACGCTCACAGGCTGGCAGCCAAAGGGCAACGATCAACAATACAATGGGCAGCCAAAGAGGATGTATCGTGTTCAAAGCACCTCCCTCCTGACCATGAATTGTGCGTACACACAGAGCGCACATTTCCTGCCTCTGTAGGCATGCACACCTTTATGAGTGATGACGCAAAAACCTGCGCCGGAGTTCCCTTGCCCAGGCTATTTTCGCCACGAATCCGCGCCCTCTGAGGTTGGAGTGATTTCTATGCGAACCACAGCAAGCACAAGCATATCCTGTTCAGATGAAGTGTTCGTCAGTACGGATGTCGAGACGGATGGTCCTATCCCTGGCTTGTATTCCATGCTCAGTTTTGCTTCCGCCGCTTACTTGGCTGACAAGACCCTGCTGGGTACCTTCGCGGCGAATTTGGAAACGCTACCTGGTGCCTTAACGCACCCCCGAACGATGAAATGGTGGAAATCCCGACCACAAGCGTGGAAAGCGGCGCGAGAGAACCCTGAGAAGCCCGAAGAAGCCATGAAGAGATACCTGCATTGGCTCAAAGCACTGCCAGGCAAGCCTGTATTTGTCGCTTACCCTGCTGCCTTTGACTTCATGTTCGTCTATTGGTACCTGATCCGCTTCACAGGCGAGAGCCCTTTCTCGCACTCAGCCCTGGACATCAAAACGTATGCCATGGCGATGCTGAAAAAGCCCTACTATGAAAGCGTGAAAGCGAAGATGCCACGCCGGTGGCTCAAGGAGTGGCCGCACACGCACCGTGCCCTCGATGATGCGATTGAACAAGGGGCCTTATTCTGCAATATGCTAGCAGAGAACTGCGGACAAACGCTAGTGGCAAAGGGTGATATAACTTGCTGAGCACAGTCAATACCTTAGCACATGGCGCAACCGATGGTGCTATGGCATGTCCCGCAAGCGTTCTGCGTCGCCTAGCGTAGCATTCCTTGGCTCTTGCACCAGCCAGTGCAGTATCACCCAAGACAATGCACTGAGCACGGTTGCGGCGAGGAATAATGTCCCGTAGCCCCCACACGAAGCAATCCAGCCACCAATCAGCGGAGCGATAGCAGAGAACAAGCCTGGAACCGTGTTCGCCAAACCCATATATGTAGGCCGTTCTTCCACACTGGCGAATTCCATCGGGAGCATGATGCTAGAAAGGAGGTCTGCCGCCACAACCGCACCAATCGTGGCAAAGACTGTGTACATCCATATAGGCGAAGGAGCCATCACAGCAATCAACATGGAAAGCGCCGACAGGCATACGCTGATTTCCAACACCAATTTGTGCCCGTAGCGGTCAGCCAAGGCCCCTGCCAACAGGTTAGCCACCGCCTGTCCGCCCAGAAACACCGCCGTATACAGGCCAGCCTGGCTATCCGTTAGATGCCAACGCTGTACCGCATAGACGGTCACAAAACCGATGCCCATATGGCCAAGCACTGCCATAATTCTGGTGGCGAGATATGCGGCAAAATTGCGATCTTTCCGCAGCACAATAGGCAAATATCGCCCATATTCGCGCAAAGACAGGGTAGGTTTCTGAGATTTCAGAGGTGGTTCCCGAGTGAGAGATAGGGCAACCCACGAAGCCAAAATAAACAGGGCCGTCAGCGACATACAGAAGCCAAAGTTGATGGGAAAGGGATAACGATCGAGAATCGCCGCCGCCAGGCTTGACCCAACTAGTCCCAAGGCAGTGCCTAAAAAATTCGCGATGCCCAGCAAACGCCCCCGGTAGTGCACAGGGATGACTTTGGCTACCATGTCCTGCCATGCTATCGCCACGACCCCAGCACCAACGGCGCGCCAAACCAAAGTGATGAAAAAAGCCCACAACGCTACAGTCGGTGCACGCCCAGCAAAGAGGAAAACGGACACCGCCATCAAGACAAACGGCAATCGCTCGGTGAAGAAGCCAACGTTGATCACCAACGTTTTCTTCACCGGCAAACGCTCCACATAGTGGACTGTAAGCAATTGCGGTAAATACCAGCCTGACCCCACTATCGCGGCAACCAATCCAATCAGGATGCGGCTGTCCGTTAAATGGCTCACATAAAGAGGCAAGATGGTACTAGGCGCAGCAAAGCTCAGTCCTAGCCAAAAAAACGCCCCGTCCAGCACATTCACCACAAAATTCCAACGAAAGTGCCGCTCGACTTCTGCTTGAAAAGCAGCCCCTTCTGCGTCAGGGTATTCCATTTCGTCCACTATGAAAGCCTCGGTTCAGGATATGTCCAGATTCTTGCCTGTAGCGTAAGAGCCACAGCATTGGCGCACCACCAAGTTTACCCAGGTCTGCCTGGGACACAAAATAGACTATCCGATTTCGCCCGTTCCGCCCATACCCCTAGTTTGTCAGGTCAGGAAAATCATGGCAATATAGGACTAGTGCGTGATGAGTGACGAGTGATGAGTGATGAGTGACGAGTGATGAGTAAAGTGTGAGAGCAAAGAGATTTGCTATGGTTGAGACGCAATGCGCAATGAGAGATGAAGGCAAGGGCTTTACCTTAGAACTGCCACATGGGGTATTGCAATTGCCTGTTTTCTTGCCAGATGCCACGCACGGTGTAGTACGTTCATTGGACGCCAGCGACCTGCTCCAGTGTGGCGTGCAGGCGGTACAGATGAACGTCTTCTATCTGATGCAAAAACCGGGGTCCTCCACCATCAAAGCATTGGGGGGATTGCACCACATGTTCGCCTGGCCTAAACCCATTGTTACCGATTCTGGGGGTTTTCAGGTCTACTCCCTCATCCACCAGAACCCCAAGTATGGCAGTCTCACCGAGCGGGGCATGCTCTTCCGTCCAGAAGGATCTTCAAGACGCTTTCAACTCACCCCTGAGAAAAGTATCCAACTCCAAGTAGACTATGGCGCCGACATCGTGATTTGCCTCGACGATTGTACCGATGTGGATCAGCCCCTGTCCGTACAGCAAGAGTCGGTGGACAGGACAATCAAGTGGGCTAGGCGCTGCAAAATGGAATTCGAACACCAGGTGGAACTACGAAGGCTAGAACCGCGCCCACTTCTTTTTGCCGTGGTGCAGGGCGGTGGCTCCCACGAGTTGCGCCAACGCTGCGCCGAAGAGCTGTTAGCCATAGGATTTGACGGTTTTGGGTTGGGTGGATGGCCTCTGGACAGCAAAGGCAATTTGCTGGAGGAGATCATCGCTTATACCCGTGAGTTGATCCCACCCCAGTTCCCCATGCACGCTCTGGGTGTTGGCCAACCTGCCAACATCGTAACCTGCGCCAGGATGGGCTATGACCTGTTCGACAGTACCATGCCCACCAGGGATGCACGTCATGGCCGGCTATACATCTTTACCGACGATCCCACGTCCAGCAAACTCGAGGGGGAATGGTATTCCTATCTGTACATCCAAGATGCACAGAATATGAAGGCGGACAGCCCTCTCTCTCCTTATTGCGATTGCCTCTGTTGCTCAAACTACTCTCGGGCTTACCTATATCACTTGTTCAAAGTGAATGACAGTTTGTTCTACCGCTTGGCTACTTTACACAACCTGCGATTTGTAGTGCAGCTCATGAGACGTCTGAGAGAACTGAGCATAGATGAAAAACGATGCACAGGAATTGGCCCGCCTTGTAGAAGCAGTCCTTCAGAGCCCGAAATACAAATATGTATGCCCTGAGGTGATCCGCAACATCGGTGCTCGAGAACTAGCGACAAGGCGGAACTGGAAGGAAGCGCTAAAAGCGACCAAAAATAAGCTCCACCAGGTAGGTGGTGCATACTTTGATGCGGGTACACGTTATTCCCAGTGGCTAGATACACTGAAGCGGGCGGCGCAAATAGCAGACCATACCCTGCTACGCCATGTCTGCATGGAGATCATGGAGCACCACTCTTCAACGAGGGAGCGCTTAGGCATCCTCGATCAGTTCTACACGCGCACCCTTGCTGGGCTGCTTCCTATCCATCGTGTGTTGGATATTGCCTGTGGACTGAATCCACTGGCAATACCTTGGATGGGCCTGGACAAGGATGTCCAGTACTATGCCTACGATATGTACACTGACCTGGCAGATTTTCTGAACGGGTTCATGGCTGCCATTGGCGTGCAAGGACGTGCTCATGCGTGTGACATCACCCATTCTCCTCCCACATACCAGGCGGATCTCGCCTTCATTTTGAAAAGCTTGCCCTGCCTTGAACAGCTGGATAAGTCAGCCAGCCTGCGCCTTCTGGAAGCAGTCCAGGCTGATTACCTACTGATTTCATTTCCGGTGCGCAGCCTAGGCGGGAGGGAGAAGGGGATGGTGCAGAATTATGAAGAGAGGTTCTGGGAATTAATGTCTGGCAAACCTTGGCCGGTGCAACGGTTCGCATTTGCTACCGAGTTGGCATTTTTGGTAAACAAATCCGAATGTTAAGAAAGGATGGCTTCACAGAATGAGCCATCAAGCCATCATAGATAGGGGGATAACGTGCAGCAAACAGCATCTCAAGACATGCAAGAAATGCTCAAAGGATTTGTACAACCTTGGTATCAAGCCTTGGCTGACCCGGCCACGGCGCAGCAAGCGGTCTTGCACCGCTTGTTGCAAAGCTACGCGCACACGGCATATGGACAAGAGCACCATGCCCATACAATTACCACGATCGAAGAATACCGCCAGGCTTTCCCCATTATCACTTATGAGGACATCAAGCCGCTGATCAAGCGCACCATGGCTGGCGAGACCAACCTATTGCTTTCTGAACCCCCCATAGGCTGGGCTATCACACGGGGGACGACAAAGGGCGAATCCAAATTCATTCCCATGACACCGACCGATTTGAAGATGCGTGTGAGCGCAGGCCGTGCGCTCATCCATTATGCGTTGCATACGGGACGGTTGGACATTTTCCAAGGCGTCAACCTGAACCTTAATTTCCCCTCTGTCGTTGGCAAGGTACGCGTGGGCGATCGCGAAGTGGAATACGGTTACAGTTCTGGTATCTACGTCAAACACGTCTCCAGGAGCACGCCATTGCGTTCCCTCCCTACACAAGATGAAATCGATGCCCTAGGAGGAGGCAAGACCATCCGGGATTGGGAACGGCGTTTTGAATTGGCTTATGAACGTTGCAAGGACGAAAATGTAACCGTAGTCGGTGGCGTAGCCCCAACTGCGATTACCTTTGGACGTTATTTGCGCAGGGCACACAAGGTATATCCGAAGGACCTGTGGCATGTGCAGGTCATGACGCTGGGCAGCGTGCCAGGTATCAACACCCACTATGCGCCTGCTCTACGGGCTATGTATGGTCCAGCAGCCATTTTGGAAATTTATGGAGCGACAGAAGGGATGTTTGGACAACAGCGTGATGAACGCCGCGCCTGGGTGCCAAATTACGATTTGTTTTTCTTCGAAGTGGAGACCAGACGGGGGCTCGTCATGCTCCATGAGATGCGTCCCGGCGAGATGGGCAGCCTGGTAGTTTCCACGCCTGTCCTGCCGCGCTATAAGATCGGTGACCTAATCCTTGCCTTCGATGCGCCCTACTTCCGCTGCATTGGCCGCGATGAACCGCTCACTCCCTGGCGCTACTTCTGGAACCGGCTCGTGAGCCTGGACTTTGGTCCCCCATGAGCGAAAGGGCTCTTGTTGCACTGCACAGGCAAGAGCCCATCAGGGGCCTCTCGGCTAGAAACGGCCCCGGAACAAACCACCGAGGAGGATGGCCAGCCCAATGCCAATCAGAACAATCGGTAAGGTAAAACTGAAGCCGATTACGCCCCCTAACCCAATTGCAGTCAAAACAATGCCACCAATCAATGTACCAAGCACTGGCCGGCGATAAGCGGGAATGAGCAGCCGAATAGCGGCCTCGGTCAAAAGCAGCAACCCCGCAGCAAGGAAGATGAGGTTCCAGACACCGCCGAACTGTTCCCAAGTGATAAACCCCTGCGATTCTGCCAGAAGAATCAATCCCACAGCGATCAGGAACAATGCCCAGAGGACGCCGCTCACGGGATCACGTTCCCATCCCCCGCCCTTTTCTTCCTTTTCGTCACGCTTCTCTTCTTCCTTCTCGTCCTTCTCATCGTACCTGCGTGCACCGCCGCTTTCCGGCCACTGCCCGCCTGGCATCCCTTCGTTCGCCATCCCTTTGCCTCCTCTACCTTTGAATCAATACTCTTGACCGCCATTATATCGTGCAATGCTCTACAGGGCAAACGGCTGAAACTGTCTTTTATGTGTTATAATAGGCACGGAAATCAAAACGGAGGGCTGAAAACATGCGTCTGTCTAAACTATTTGGGCGCACTTTGCGCGAAGCCCCCGCCGACGCAGAACTCATCAGCCATCAGCTTTCGCTGCGTGCAGGATTGATTCGCCAACTGGCGGCTGGCATCTATAGCTACCTGCCCCTTGGCTGGCGCGTATTGCGCAAGATTGAGCGCATCATGCGCGAAGAAATGGATGCCATCGGCGGGCAAGAACTACATATGCCTGTGGTCAACCCGGCAGAAATCTGGCGCGCTACTGGCCGGTATGACGCCCCTGCGCCGGGCCCAGCCTTGGTACGCTTCCGCGACCGCACGAATCACGATCTGGTATTGGCAATGACCCATGAGGAAGTCGTGGCAGATTTGTTGCGGCGGGAGATAACCTCCTACCGCCAGCTCCCCTTCATGATCTACCACATTCAGACCAAGTTTCGGGACGAGGCACGCGCCCGCGGGGGACTCATTCGCACTAGGGAATTCACCATGAAAGATGCCTACAGTTGCCATCCAGATTTTGACAGTTTGGATGCATTCTACCCTCAGATGTATCAGGCTTATGTCAACATATTTCGCCGCTGTGGGATACGAGCGCTCCCAGTTATTGCGGACTCGGGAGTGATGGGCGGTGCCATGTCCCACGAATTCATCGTGCCCTGCGATGCAGGCGAAGATACGCTCGTCCTTTGCTCTCAGTGCGGATACGCTGCTAACGCTGAGAAGGCGACTTTTGCCAAGCCCGCCGGTATTGCCGAAGAGGAATGCCCACTCCAAGAAATCGCCACCCCAGGCTGCACAACGATCGCCGATGTGGCAACCTTCGTCGGCGTGCCCACCCATCAGACATTCAAAGCGCTGTTCTATACCACGGAGAGCGGCGAAATTGTGATGGCACTGATCCGTGGCGACCTAGAGGCAAATCTGGTCAAACTTGCCAACGCCCTCGGAGGTGCCGAGTTGCGCCCGTCCACCGAAGCGGAATTGCGGGCTGCCGGGATTGTCCCAGGCTATGCCTCGCCTGTCGGCCTCTCAGGATTTCGTGTCATCGCTGATGATTCCATCACCATGGGCAGCAATTTCGTGGCGGGGGCAAATAGAGAAGGGTATCACCTGAAGCACGTCAACTACCCGCGTGATTTTGCAGTTACGATGATCACAGACATCGCCATGGCCCGCCCTGGAGACCACTGCCCGCAATGCAACCATCCCTTGCAAACGATGCGCGGCATCGAGGTTGGCCACCTCTTCAAGCTGGGTACGCGCTATACTGAAGCGCTAGGCGCAACGTACCTAGACAGGAATGGCCAGGAACGGCCCATTGTCATGGGCTCGTATGGCATAGGCACAGGCAGGCTAATGGCAGCGATTATCGAAGAAAATCACGACGAACACGGCATTATTTGGCCCGCTTCCGTTGCCCCCTATCAACTCCACCTGCTCTCTTTGGGGGCAACACAGCCAGAAGTCCATTCTGCCGCCGAGCAGTTATACCAGCATCTGTTGGAAGTGGGTTACGAGGTACTGTACGACGACCGTGAGGAAAGTGCTGGGGTCAAATTCAATGATGCAGACTTGATTGGCATTCCTTGGCGCATCACAGTAAGCCGCAAGACACTAGCCCAAGAAAGCGTAGAACTCAAGCGGAGAAGCGAAAGCGCCGCCCGCCTAGTGTCTCTGGCAGAGCTGGATAGTCTGCTAGCCAGGTGGGTATCCCCCACAGAGGCGCCCTCAAAATAGAGCCCCACTGTTTCATTACGCCATAACCTGCATTTGCACAAAATGAATAACATGGTTATAATATTTTCGTGCAGAAAAACGCTGCTGAAAAGTGGGTCGCCCCCACTTTTCTTCTTACATGCCGTCTGCTCACATGCGGGCCAGGTTAAGCCTGGCTTTAGCAGTGTAGAAACCGCTCATCATGAAACGGAGAAAAGGAACTAACTGGTTCAAGATCGTGGTATTGCTCGTGGGAGGTCTTTTTTGAAGAACGATTTTCTCATCGCGATCACTCAAGTATGTGCAGAACGTCACCTGCCCAAAGAGGTGGTCTTGGAGGCTATTGAGCAAGCATTGGTCCATGCCTACAAGCGCAACTTTGGCACAGGTCAGAATATAGAGGTCAAAATTGACCCAAATACAGGTAAAGCGCGTGTCTTTGCGCAGAAAGAAGTCGTGGAAAAAGTCAAAGATCCACGAATTCAGATTTCGCTGCAGGAAGCGCGGCAAATTGATGCTATGGCTAAGGTGGGAAGCATCATCCGCATCGAGATGACGCCCAAAAACTTTGGGCGTATCGCAGCCCAAACAGCCAAACAGGTTATCCTGCAGCGCATTCGCGAAGCCGAGCGAGAAACCATGTACGCGGATTGGTCCGATCGTGAGGGCGAGGACGTCCTCGGTACCGTGCGCAATATTGACTCCGCCGGCAATGTCATTCTGTCTCTGGGCAGAGTGGAAGCAGTCATGCCCAAGAGTGAGCAAATTCCGACGGAGCATTATACGCCCAATCAGAAAATACGCGCCTACATCTATGAAGTAGAAAAGACCAACCGTGGCCCGCGTATTAAGGTCTCACGCACTCACCAGAAGCTGTTGCGCCGTTTACTGGAAAACGAGGTGCCGGAGATTTATCAGGGCACCGTCGAAATAAAAGGCATCGCTCGAGAGCCTGGTTCGCGCTCTAAAGTGGCGGTGGCAGCTACTCAGCCAGGCGTTGACCCTGTGGGCTCCTGTGTAGGCATGCGAGGCGTGCGCATTCAGAATATTGTGAACGAATTGAACGGGGAGAAAATCGATGTCGTGGCTTGGTCTGCAGACGAGAAGGAATTCATCGCGAACGCACTCAGTCCAGCCAAAGTAGAGCATGTCTGGCTGGACCGCGAGACCAAGACTGCTACGGTCGTGGTGCCCGATAACCAGCTCTCGCTCGCCATTGGCAAGGAGGGGCAGAATGCCCGCCTAGCAGCCAAGTTGACCAATTGGCGTATTGACATCAAGAGTGTTTCTGAAGCTGCTGAAGAGATCGAACGACGCGCCAGGGAGGCTGCCGAAGCAGCAGCGAGAGAACGAGAGTTGGCTGCTAAACGAGAGGCTGCTCTTGCCCTCCTGGCAGAAGCGGAACGGAGCCTAGCGCAAGAAGAACAAGAAATAGCAGAGATGGTTGGCACGGCAGAAGAGGCCCTGCCTTCTGCTGAACCGGCCGCCGCACAAGAGGCAGCGGTCTCTGAACCAACGCCAACCCTAGAAACGGTTGTGGCGTCTGAGCAGGAAGCCAGGCCAGAACCAGTGGCCCAGCCCGAAGGAGAAGCCCCTCTCGGCGAAGCCACCGTCGAGGCACCAGAAGAAGCAGCCACAGTGCTGCAAGCAGCACCCAAGATTGAAGAGCCGGGCGAAATCAGATGGGAATTCGAAAAAGAGTACGAGGAAGAGGAATACGAACCAAAAGAAGGGAAACGCCATAAAGGCAAAGCCAAAAAGAAGGGCCGTCTTCCACAACGCCGAGCCAGCCGCCGTCTCGATTGGCAGGATGAACTTGAGGAGTGGTAAGATACGCTCCTTTGAAAAGCACTCGTATATCGCGTTTAAGAAATAGGAAAGCATGACGCCGAAACATATCCCTTTGCGTACCTGTGTCCATTGTCAACAGGTGCGCCCCAAACGAGAACTGATTCGTATCGTCCGTACCCCGGAAGGGGCTATTGAGATAGATGAAAAGGGCAAGGCTGCCGGCCGCGGGGCATACTTGTGTCGAAACAGGGCATGTTGGGAAGGTGCTATAGCGCGGCAGCGCCTGGATTATGCCCTAAAGACCACCCTGAGCCCTGCGGATAAGGAACGGCTTTTGACTTACAGCCAACAGTTACCGTATGATAACCGAGAATAGTTTTTGCAGTTCTAGGAAGGGAGAACGGGACAGCCGGTACGGTTGAATGGTAGGAACATACAGATGCATATGCTGAACACTGCGTTTGGCAGGAAATCCATGCAGGGGCAAAACAGCACCCTGGGCAAGATGAAGGACGAGGGAGTACGTATGGCCGACTGAGTCTTACGCGCCATTTCCGCATTTTTCCCCTCGCTATCCTCCTCACTTGCCCCCTCAGCAGGGAGTCATATCTTTACCCTGCAGGCCAGATCCTTGCATCATTCAGAGCAACCGAGGCTGAGCTCCTACTTTCCCGCAGGTCAACAGGACCTGTGTATTGCTGCTGCATGCCAAACGGCAACAGTCCAAAAAGAAAGGGGGTAGGTTATGCACGATAAGAAAACCACCCACAATCACTCGACAGACAAAGAGAATAAGGAGCCAGTATCTGCAGCGCCACCTGTGGAAAGGAGTGCCCAGAAAAAGCCCAAAGTTTCACAACCGAAGGGCGCGGTGAAAGCAGGCGCCAATCAGGGGAAGGGTACCAAGCCTGATCAGCGCCGGGCCCCGAAAGGAACGCAAAAAGACGCCAAAGCCGGAGCGGACGTGGACAAGGCTCACAAGCGTGTGCAAGCTCCGCCGCGTGGCGGTGCAGAGGGCAAGGCTTCGCGGAGTGCATCGCCTGTTGCGACGAAAGCCCCTGTCAGGGAGAAGAAGGCTGCTGCGGTGCGACCACCCATGAGCGCTGAAGTTACGGCAGGGGACACGGCAACGGAACGACCCCGTGTCCTCGAAACAGTAGTGGTCGCTGAGGCAGAAGCCACCGCTGCACCAAATTTGGTCACGCTACCTTCGTCCATTACTGTGCGGGACTTGGCCACGCTGCTAAAGACCAGCCCCATCACTATTATTCGTGAGTTGATGAAGAACGGCGTGATGGCCAATATCAATCAAGAAATTGACTTTGATACCGCAGCGATTGTGGCGGCAGACCTGGGCTTTGAGGTGCAAGAAGAGCAGCCACCAGCGCCAGTCGAAGAAGCGCCCCCAGAACCCACACGCAAGCGTCGTGAGTACACTGCGGAAGAATTGGCAAAATTGGTGCCACGGCCGCCGGTAGTAACAATCATGGGCCATGTAGACCATGGGAAGACATCCTTGTTGGATGTGATTCGCCAAACCAATGTTGTCGCCAGCGAAGTCGGCGGAATCACCCAGCACATTGGCGCTTACCAGGTAGAAACCCAGGGGAAGAAAATCACCTTCTTGGACACCCCTGGCCACGAGGCATTCACTGCCATGCGTGCCCGCGGTGCGATGGTTACGGACATTGCTGTGCTAGTGGTTGCTGCAGATGACGGCGTGCAACCTCAGACCATTGAAGCCATTGACCATGCCCGTGCTGCACAGGTGCCCATTATCGTGGCGCTGAACAAGATCGACAAGCCCAATGCCAATCCCGAGGTAGTGAAGAAGCAACTTTCCGATGTGGGAGTCCTAGTAGAAGATTATGGCGGAGACGTTATCTGCGTGCCTGTCTCTGCGAAGCAGAAAATCGGCCTGGAAACCTTGCTGGACATGATCCTCCTGGTTGCAGAAATGGCAGATCTGAAGGCGAACCCAGAAGCACCTGCTTCGGGAACGGTGATTGAGAGTTGGCTGGACAAGGCAAAGGGACCCCTAGCCACTTTGTTGGTGCAGGAAGGTACATTGCACGTTGGCGACGCCTTGGTCATTGGCGATCTCGCGGGCAAGGTGCGCGCCATGTTCGATGACAAGGGCAAACGCCTCGAACAAGCCCCGCCTTCCACGCCTGTGGTTGTCTTGGGCTTGAGCGATGTGCCCAGCGCTGGAGAGACCTTTAGGGTGGTCAAAGATGAGCATGAGGCACGAGAACTGGCTGCTGCTGAAGCTGCCCGTCGCCAGCAGGCGATGGAACAGCAAAAACGGAAAGGCCTCAGCCTGGACGAGTTTTTTGCCAGAGCACAAGCCGGCCAAGCCAAAGAGCTCAACCTGATTCTCAAAGCAGATGTGCAAGGCTCTATCGAACCAATTGTCAATTCCGTGGAAAAGCTCGGCGATGAAAAACTGAGGGTCAAATTCTTGCATACGGGAACTGGCAACATCAACGAGTCCGACATCATGCTTGCCGTTGCCTCTCAAGCCATTGTGATCGGCTTTAATGTGCAAGTAGATGCCGCTGCCAGCCGTATGGCGGAGTCCGAAGGGGTGGATATACGCCTCTACAATATTATTTATCACCTCGTGGATGACATAGATCGCGCTCTGAAAGGGTTGCTCGAGCCCAGCTATAAGGAGGTAACCATTGGCCATGCAGAGGTGCGCGCTGTCTTCCGCATTGGCCATCGCAAACAGGTCGCTGGCTGCCAAGTCATAGACGGCATCGCAGCGCGCAATGCCATGGTCCGTGTACGTCGTGCTGACGCCGTTATCTTCGATGGCCAGGTGGCATCGCTGCGTCGCTTCAAAGAAGATGTGCGCGAAGTGACTGCAGGGCTGGAATGCGGCGTGGGAGTGGACGGCTTTAATGATTTTGCCATAGGCGATATACTAGAATTCTACAGAAAGGAACAGGTAGGAGGTCCAGGAACATAAATGGGCAGAGCTCACTTTGCCCATGCAGAAACTATGCCTCCTGTGTCGAAATATGCCAACACGTCGTCAGGAACGAGTAAGTAGTCGCATTCAAGAAGAGATCAGCGAACTGCTGCAAAAACAAATACGGGATCCACGCTTGACGTACGTTACCGTTACAGGCGTGGAAATCACAGCTGACCTGAAACTGGCTACGGTTTTCGTCAGTGCGCTCGGCGATCAAAAGTCGCGCAACGAGGCTTTAGCGGGATTGCAGCATGCCTCGCGCTACATCCGTCGGGAATTGGCGCAACGCCTCCAGATGCGCTTTGCGCCGGATCTGCGTTTCATGCTGGACGATTCCTGGGAGCGAGTGGCACGCGTGGAAGCTCTCTTGGAGAAACTGCACAATACACCGGCGGATGAAAAGCGGGATATGCCAGCCCAGGATGAGAGCTGAGCATTCATGCAGTGGGCAGTAGGGAAACATGAATAGCGCTAAGCGATACCTCCAGGCAGCCCAAACGGTCTATATCGCCTGCCATATCATCCCGGATGGCGATGCTATCGGCTCGCTGTTGGGACTTGGCTTGGGATTGCGACGCTTGGGGAAATCGTGCACCATGGCTTGTGCCGATCCGGTGCCAGCCAAATTCAACTTTCTCACTGGCTGGCAGGACATTACTGCTCAGCCTCCCAAAAATGAAGAGGTCATTGTTACCATAGATTCCAGCGACATCGAACGCCTAGGATCGCTGTACGATGAGCATGTTTTTCGCAGCCGGCCAGTCATCAATATTGACCACCATGTAACGAACACACGTTTTGGCACGGTTAACTTGGTGCAACTACTCCCTTCAACGGCCGAGATCGTGTACGCGCTACTACGGCGTCTGCAAGCACCCTTGGGTAAGGACATTGCTACAGCACTCCTCGTCGGCTTGGTTACAGATACACAGTGCTTTCGCACCAGCAACGTTACTGCCAAACAGTTGCGCATGGCCATTGCCATGATGAAAGTAGGAGCATCGCTCACCGACATCACTGAGCTTGTCTTCAACCGCGAACCAATCTCCACCATATGCTTATGGGGACAAGCGCTAGCCCATGTTCAGAGACGCGGGCGCGTCATGTGGACGGAGATAGACCAGCACATGATGCGCAAGTGCGGGGCTGCCCCTAATGAAGGCAATGGCCTGGTTAGTTTCTTGGCTAGCACGATGGGAGTAGATGTAGCCATTGTCTTCCGCGAAAAGGATGACGGGCGCATCGAGGTGTCCATGCGTGCCGGGCATGGCTGGGATGTTTCTGAAGTGGCACTCAAGTTGGGCGGGGGTGGGCATCCGCGCGCAGCGGGTTGCACCATTGCCGGAAAGATGGCGAAAGTACGAGAGCTCGTTTTAGGCGAAATCGAGGCTGCTTTGCAAAAACAGGCGATGGCAAGGGAGGAGCAGAACGCAGAGGGCAGCTAACAACACAGAGTACACTTTGTGTTGCGCATGATAACAAGATGTCCACGCAAGAGCTCTGTGGCATTTTGAATATGAACAAGCCACGTGGCATGACCTCTCATGACGTTGTGGCCCGTGTGCGCAAGATCACCGCTCAGAAAAAAGTAGGGCATGCTGGCACGCTGGATCCGCTGGCGAGCGGTGTTCTGCTGCTTTGTCTAGGCCAGGCAACCCGCGTGGCAGAGTATCTGGCAGCCAGCGACAAAACCTATCGGGCGCGCTTACGCCTGGGCATCAGCACGGATACCTATGACGTAGAAGGACAGATCACGAGTCAATCCGAAGTAACGGTATCCCGTGCCCAGGTCGAACAAGAACTGCAAGCGTTCAGGGGTATCCAGGATCAGATACCCCCGATGTATGCCGCCATCAAGTACGATGGCATCCCGTTGTACCGCCTTGCCCGGCGCGGACAGACAATCGCCAGACGTGCACGGAAAGTGGAAATATACAACATCCAGCTGTTGACCTGGGAGCCACCCGAGTTGGAAATTGAGGTGCACTGCAGTAAGGGCACATACATACGCTCTTTGGTGCATGACCTAGGGCAGCGCCTCCATTGCGGTGCCCACCTAGTGAGCCTGACCCGTATCGCCAGTGGCCAATTCCGTATTGCAGAAGCAATCACGCTGGAAGAACTGGAACAGGCGCGGGCAAAAGGCACTCTGGCTAGCTTGCTCTACCCGCTCGATGTAGCGCTACAGTACTTCCCAGCCGTTACAGTAGACCAAGTGACAGAAGACAAAATTATCTCGGGACAGCGTGTGCGTCTGCCAAGTGCACCTCAAGACAGGTTGTGCCGTGCTTATGCGGCTGATGGCCGCCTGCTGGCCTTGCTCCGATGGGATAAAGAGGACTTTTGGCAGCCACACAAGGTGTTTGCCCAACGGAGGGACAATGAAGATCATTCGTGACCTGCATCAAGCCAACATAGAAGGTGAAACTGCCCTAACCATTGGTGCTTTTGACGGCTTGCATCTGGGCCATCAGGAACTGCTTCGGCGCTTGACACGTCGGGCACAGCAAACACAGCGGCTCAGTGGGGTAGTTACCTTTGACCCACTTCCCAAAGCCATCTTGTCGCCTGCCAGCAATGTCATCTGCCTGACAACCATCGAGGACAAGGCAGAGCTCCTCGAACAGTGGGGGGTGGATTTGTTGGTCATCCTGCCCTTCACACCAGAATTAGCACGCACATCCGCACGGGATTTTGTACAGACGCTGTGTTCCTATTTGCACATGACCGAGTTGTGGGTGGGGTGGAACTTTGCCCTGGGCTACGGCCGTGAGGGCGATGTACGCATGCTCAAGAGGCTAGGCAAAGAGATGGGATTTCGCGTCCACGTCATCGCACCGGTGAGCAGTGGGGAAATCGCTATCAGCAGCACGCAGATTCGCAACCTGTTGAGTTTAGGGAACGTCTCTGAGGCTGCTGCGATGCTTGGACGCTACTACCAAGTGCGAGCCCATGCCGTGTCAGAAATAGAGCATGAGGGACAACCGTCCCTATCCAGTGCGCACTTGAAATTTATACCGCATTGCGCACTGCCTGCTGGTGGCGTTTACGCCGCCTATGCGCTCATCCGAGGCCGTCCTTATCCAGCCATTGTGGACACAGGTTTCGAGACGACCCTCGCAGATCAGGGGATAAAAGGCAGAATATACTTGTTGGACTTTCATGCCGATTTGCAGGGTGAGGAAATCCGCGTCCAATTTGTAGAACGACTGCATCATCAACCCTATCCTCTAGACGCACGGACGTTGCGCACGCAGATGGAAAAGGACATCGCCAAAGTGAGGGAGGTCTTGTTATGACGCTTAACCCAATTCAGCCAACTTCCAGACAGCGCTATGAACAACTGGAACACACGGCAGATTTAGCCCTGCGCATCTATGGCCAAGACCTGCGCGAACTGTTTGCCAACGCTGCCTTTGCCATGTTCAGCCAGCTGGCAGAAGATATAGAGCACATGGCAACCCCCATAAGCCGCCAGGTAGCTGTAGAAGGCATAGACTATGAATCACTGTTGGTCAATTGGCTGAATGAACTGCTCTACCTGCACGATGCCAAGCGTGAAATTTACGCCGCTTTTGACATCCACGAACTCTCGCCTTACCAACTCAAAGCCACTGTGCGCGGTGACCGAAATCAAAACATTCGCAGCATTATCAAAGGGGCTACTTACCATGGTTTGGCGATCGTCCAGACTGCAGAGGGGTACACAGCCACGATTATTTTTGATGTATAATAAGAATTGTTACGGGAAGGAATGGCAGAGCCATTCCCAACCGTTAGCCAGCAGAGGAGGTATCACATGGTAAGCAAGAAAGATCTAAACCGTATTGAAGAATACCTGTGGGAAATCCCGGCGGACTATCGCAGCGACATGCGCGTGCCTGCGCGCATCTATGCAGATAATGATTTGCTGGAAGCAGCACTGCAGGACCGCTCGGTTGAGCAGCTTATTAATACTGCTTGCCTCCCTGGCGTCGTGAAATACACCTTGGCTATGCCGGACATTCACCAGGGGTATGGACCGCCTATTGGGGGCGTGGCAGCAATGAACGTGAAAGATGGCGTCGTCTCGCCTGGAGCAGTAGGTTATGACATCAACTGTGGGGTGCGCCTGCTGCGCACCAACCTTGAAGCGGAGCGAGTCAAGCCGTTGATGGCTGAAATCATGGATGCCCTCTATCATGGCGTGCCCAGCGGCGTAGGCCGTGGTGGAGACGTGCGCGTATCTGGCAAGGACATGGATGATGTACTGGAACAAGGCGCTGCCTGGGCAGTGAAAAAGGGCTATGGCACCAAAGAAGACCTGGAGCATACCGAAGAGCAGGGCTCATTGGCTGGGGCTCGTGCCAGCGCGGTGAGCCGCAAGGCAAAAGACCGCGGCAACGACCAGCTGGGCACATTGGGTTCAGGCAACCACTTCATCGAGGTGGGCGAAGTCGTAGAGGTATACGACCAAGAAGTGGCTGAGAAGTTCGGGGTATTCCTGGGCCAACTTGTCGTATGGATCCACTCCGGTTCGCGTGGGTTGGGCCATCAGGTCTGTGATGACTATATTAAGAGGATGCAGGGCTCACTCAGCAAATATGGCATCCGCCTCCCTGACCGCGAGCTAGTCTGTGCGCCGGTTGACTCGCCGGAGGGTCAGGACTACATGGCAGCCATGGCTTGTGCTGCCAACTATGCCTGGGCAAACCGTCAACTGCTCATGCACCGCGTACGCACCATTCTAGATCAAGTTCTAGCCCCGCATTTCAAGGGGCGCAGCTTTGAACTCATCTATGACGTCGCGCATAACATCGCCAAGATCGAAGAGTTCACCATCAATGGCCGCACAATCAAAGTAGTTGTGCACCGCAAAGGAGCCACCCGCTCTTTTGGTCCCGGTCATCCCGCCCTTCCTGCCGATTACCGCTCAGTAGGGCAACCAGTTTTGGTGCCTGGCGATATGGGTACCGCTTCTTACCTGCTGGTCGGTACCGCGGAGGCAGCGGATAAATCTTTCGCCTCAACTTGTCACGGGGCGGGAAGAGTGCTCAGCCGTCACGCAGTGATGAAACAAGTGCGCGGTGAAGAACTGCAGCAGCGCTTGGCACAGCAAGGCATCACCATCCGTGGGCCCATGAAGGGCCTGGCAGAGGAAGCTCCCGAAGCCTATAAGGACATTGACCGGGTGGTCCATGTTGTGCATGAAGCTGGCCTGGCGCGCAAGGTAGCCAAGATGGTGCCGCTGGGCGTGATGAAGGGCTAGAAAGCCTATCATTACCCTTTTGTCAAAGAACCCCCACGCCATAAAGGAATAACTCTGAGGAAGTTGCAGTCGGCCAAGGCCGACTGCAACTTTTTCATTTGACGATTCTCCACTTTTATGATATATTGTAAATAAATATCCCCTCATTCTTTTGCTCCTTCAGAATGTGGCGATATCAAGCGGCTCTTTCACATCCCCATAAGGAGGTAACAATGGCCAGGAAGAGTTGGTTCGATGAGCAGTCAAACGAGCCTCTGTTCTCTAAGTACGTGGAGCAGATGGAGAGTTGGCAGCGTGCTCTGGCTGATGGGGTGGTTCAGCCAGAGGAAGTGCAGCAGCAAGCAGAGCGAGTAGCCAAAATGTTGCGTGCCCTAGAGCCTAAGCTCAGCGACGAATTGCACGAGGAACTCACTAACCTCTTCTACGAATTGGCGGTGCTCTATGGGATGCAGCGTCTAGCGGATATGAGCTATATGGAAGGAGGAGCATAAATGCCGGATCAAAAAACGTATCATGCGCCTGGCCTTGACCTCCAGCAATTGGGCCAGTCTCTGATGCAGTTTTTCCAAAGCAAGGGGTATCAAACCCAGGTGTTCCCAGGCCCAAGCGCAGGTGGCATAACAGTCCAAGCAAAAAAGGGATCTGCAATGATCACTACGGCAACCTCTCAAGCCCTCACAGTGACGATGACCCCTCAAGGAGACAACCTAGTCGTACAGACGGGTGGTGCCAGGTGGACAGAGAAAGCAGTTAGTGGCGTGGTCTCAGCCCTTGTTTTCTGGCCATTGGCTGCTCTCCCTGCCTATGGGGCCTACAAGCAGAAAGAAATCATTGATCAGACCTGGCAGTTTCTGGATCAATACATTGCCGCGGCCGGGGGCACATTCATGGGTATGGGCGCTCCAATGGCTGCTCCGATGATGGCTACGCCGGTAGCTCCCGCAGCTGCACCTCAAGCCCGCTGCCCGTCCTGTGGTCAGCCAGTCAGGGCTGGAGCCAAGTTCTGCGCAAACTGTGGGGCATCCTTGGTGCTGGCCTGCGCTAAATGCGGAGCAGAACTGCGCCCTGGAGCGAAATTCTGCGATAGCTGCGGCGCCCCCGTGTAAACAGGGGCTCGCCTGAACTGAAAAAGGCAAAGCATGAAACGTTTTTTCTCCAGAATCAGCGGTGCTATCTTACGTTTCTTCCTGCGCCACTGGACAGGCATGCTCATTTTCATCCTCTCCTTGCTGGCTTTGCTGACTGCCCATCAGATGTGGCGGGGTGGCATCTTCCTAGCCTTGTCTCTTCTCCCACAGTTGGTTACGAACCTGATCCTGATTGCAGCAGTTTTCGCAATCCGGCACCTGATCCACCTGTGGAAAAGCGGAGCAGTAAGGGAATTGCTGCAGGAGAGTTTGGGCCAAGGACAAGCGGTGCTGAAAAGCACTGCTGAAAGCGTGAAAGGGACGCTATCCTCCCTGACCCAAGATCTCAAAGGCGAATTGGAAGGCCTCGTTGGTGGGCAACAAGGCATGGCCATCCCGAGTGCGATGCCCATGCTGCGCTGCCCTGCTTGCAACCGCCCTGCATCGGTGGGAGCCAAATTCTGCGAGCACTGTGGAGCAGCCTTGCCAAGCACCTGCTCGCGTTGCGGTCGAACCTTACGGCCAGGAGCCAAATTTTGCGATAGCTGCGGGGCACCTACAAGCCTCACCGCCTAAAGGAAATGATGTCTGATAGACGCGGAGCAAAACCCTCTCACGCCTTGTTACGGCTGTGCAGCAGGTTATCCTCAGCGCTCAGGGACTATGTAGTCAATGTGCGCATAAGAGAGGAGGCAGCAGGCTTTAACGTGCTGAAAAGCCTTGCTGGTAGCAGCCTGCTTTGTTGGCCTGGTTTGGCTGTCTTGTTGGTTGCTGTTGTCGCTTCCCCTTATTTGATACTGTATGGCTATCAGTTCCCTGCCCTAAGAGCCGAAATATGGGAGGGAGAGGTTGTCAAAGCCCCCCAGCCTGCTTTGTACATTGCCCTCCTGGTGATTTCTTTCGGCTGGGCTTATCTCCTTGCAGGCGCGACCTTCTTGGGCTTGGGAGTTTATGTGCTCGCAGCCGCCTATGCCGCTTTCTATGGCCTCTTCCCTGGATTCAGCCTAATGGGCACCTTCTGGCTCGCACTGATCCCCCTCTGGCTGCTGGTGATGGGTGCCTGGGTGGCTTCGTCCCAGCCAACGAGGTGGCGTTTGCCCCTCCTTCTGTTGCTCAGCTTGCTGGTAGCCTGGATTACCTACCCCTCCTTGCATCTCAAGGCGATCCTTCCAGGAACAAGCGGCAGGTTTGTTTTGGCAGCAATCTACTTTGCCCTGGTGGCAAACCCCTGGGCGATGCGCAAACGTCTTTTCCAGTTTTCGACCGCCCTTGCTATGAGTCTCTTTCTCTTCCTATGCTTCTATGCTCTCAGCCTCCAGCAATCAGCACTTGAAGAGGTCTTTGGCTACACCTTTCTCTCTTTCCACCACCTTTTGGGTTTGGTGAGCCTCTTCTGGTTCTGGATGGGATTAGACCTCTTCCGCGGCGCGCAAAGCCTCGCTAGCTGGTTGGCGGAGACGGTCAAATCCCTGGTGCCACGCAAGGTCATGAATATAGCGTTGGTCTTGTTGCTCATCGCATGGGGTGTCACGGACTATATCCTCGTGCACGGGCCAGCGCTGGGCCTGCTCAACCCCTATTGGGAAAAAGCCTTGTGGAACGCCTATCTAGCCTTGAACCTTTCCATGCCCTTTGTTTTTGCCCTCAATTACCACTTCTACCTTATTGTTGTCATCTGGCTTCTGATAGCCCTACTATGCCTGGCGAAAAGATTGTCCTCCGAGAGATTGATGGCGCTGTTTGGGATTTCCGCGCTAGGCTTTTTCATTTTGTATGGCGGTTTCAATATTTGGATTGCCCTGGGTTCGGAAACTTGGGAACCAACTTTGGAATCTGGACCGCTTTTTATCTTTGTAGCCGGAATGTTTTGGCAGCTCTTGAAAGCAGGTTCAGATTTGGTTGCTGGGGCAAAAGTCCACACTTTTCTGTTTCTGGCTTTTCTCCTTCTTTTCGGTGGGATTTCCCTCCTTGAACTTTCCGCCGGCTATCCCTACTTCAACCAAGAACTAACCTTGAACACCTTCCTTGGCGCTCTCTATCTCGGTCTCCCCTATCTTCTCTACACCTTCCTCTACCAAAAGCGACAGCACATCCCCATTCCTTCCAACCATCTTACGCTCCTCTTTGCCTTGGGGATGTTGAGCGCCATCCCGTCTCTCATCTCAGGACAATTTTTCATTGCTCCTCTCATCTGGCTGGCGATCATCCTGGTAACGGGCTGGCGCTGGCAACACTGGGATGGGCTTGTCTACACGCTGGCTTTGGCTTTGGGATTCACTGTTTTCTACACTCATCCTGTTATCATCCAAATCCCTGCCTTCACAAGTTTTCTGGGGCGCTTGGTGCAACTGCAAGCACGCTATGCCGAGAACGTCATCTGGCCCTGGGAAACCAGATGGTGGTGGATCCTGCTGACAATATCGGGATCAGCATTGATTCTGGGGCGTTTCTTATCTAGCGCTCGCTCAGCTCAAGAGCATAAACGAACCCTCTTTCTCATCTTAGGTACATCTTTGAGCCTTGCTTTTCTTGCCACCTGTAAGTTTTTGCTTCCCGGCTTCTATTGACCCATGAGGTTCTGAGATAGCCCATACATCCTGGAAAAGACAACCTGGTACAGCGACATGCCCAGTGCATTCAGCCAGGCTTTATGAAAATCCAAGCCCCCGCTCTTTCAGGCTGACATAGCGCTGATGTCCGATCACCAAGTGGTCCAGCACCTCGATGTCCAGTAATTTGCCGGCTTGTACAATCTGTTCAGTTACGCGGATGTCATCGGGCGATGGCGTAGGGTCTCCAGAAGGGTGGTTATGGGCAACGATAATAGCCACACAATTGAGGCGGATGGCTTCACGGAACAATTCTGCCACGCGGATGACCGATGTGTTCACATTCCCCACATAGACCGTTGGAGAAGCCAAGACGCGATGCTTGGTGTCCAGCAGCAACGTGCGCAGGTGTTCCTGTTCCAGGAATCCCATCTCTGGCATGAGCAAATTGGCAGCATCCGCTGGCGAGGTGACTTGTGGGCGCTCATCCGGAGAGGCGACGAGCAAACGTTTCCCCAACTCAAACGCCGCTTGTATCTGTGCTGTCTTGGCTATACCCAACCCATGTTCGCTAGCCAGTTCGCCAAAACTGGCGCGCGCCAAGCCGGCTAGCCCGTGGTAACTGGAAAGCAAGCGCTGCGCCAAATCGAGCACATTCTCCCCACCGACTCCCGTACGCAGAATGATTGCCAATAACTCGCTGTTGGAGAGAGCAGCCGCGCCATAGTGCTGCAATCGCTCACGGGGCCGTTCAGAAGGAGGCAGTTCCCGAATCATAGGGTGATAGGATGCCTGGCTTTTTTGATTCATCGTGTTCCCCCTCGGTGAATGTACAGCCATTATATCCCCTATGATTCCGCTTGACAAACCTATGCCTTACAGGTATTATCACAGACGCAATAGAAAGACAAAGAGCAGAGATTCTGCAGGAGGCATTGCGATTCCAGATCAAGCGCTGCTAAGTTATTACGCCTATCGTTTGTTCGGTGCGGTGATGCCGTTAGTTCCCCCACGCATTGGTTATGCGTTCTTCACTTGCCTTGGCGATCTGGCATACGCCATGTCAAAGGCTTCGCGAGAGAACGTGTTGGATAACTTGCGCCATGTGTTGGGGACACAGGCTGATAAAACACGCCTGGAACAGGTGGCACGGCAGGTATTTCGCAACCAGGCGCGCAACTACTATGACCTTTTCCGCGTTGCTTCGCTCAGCGCGGCGCAAATCGAGCGCTTGGTCACTATCCATGGCTTGCAACATATAGACGGGGCATTATCCGCCGGCAAGGGCTTGATTGTGGTCAGTGCCCACTTCGGCAACCTCGACGTCGTAGTTCAAGCATTTGCCTTGCGCCACTATCCCATTACAGTCATCGCGGAGCACTTGCAACCGGAGAAATTGTATCAGTATGTGGTATCCTTACGCGCGAGCAAAGGCATCAAAATCATCCCAGTGGACAGTTTCCTGCGCCCTCTCTTCAAAGCGCTGCGCAATAACGAAATCGTCGGCTTGGCGGCAGATAGGAACTTGACTGAAACAGGGACTGTGGTCGAGTTCTTCGGCGCGCCAGCACTGCTTCCAGATGGGCATGTCCGCCTAGCTCTGCGCACAGGTGCCAAACTGGCAATGGCATTCAGCATACGCAAGCCAGACAATACCTTCGAAGTGTTCGTTGAACCTCCCTTGCCGTTGGAAAACACTGGCGATTTGAAAGAAGATGTCCACTCAGGCATGGCCAAGCTAGTTAGCATTTTAGAGAAATACATTGGCCAACATCCTGAGCAGTGGGTAATGTTTCAACCTGTCTGGAAACTACCAGAACATCTGAGAAATAGCGCATGAAAATCGCACTAGTTACTCCTTATGAGTATCCATACCCCGGCGGCGTTACAGAACATGTTTCCCACCTTGATCGCTGTTTCCGGGAATGGGGCCACGAAGTCAAGATCATTGCGCCCTGTTCTGAAGATGCTCAGAATGTACCCGATAATGTCATCCGAATGGGCAAACGTATTACCCCTGTACCTTTTGGTGGTTCTATTTCCCGCCTTACTTTGTCGCCGCGCATTTACCGCCCTGTGAAACGGCTGCTCAGGGAAGAACAATTCGACATCATCCACCTGCACGAACCGCTCATGCCCGCCCTGCCCCTCTTCGTCCTACGCCATTCCAAAACGATCAACGTAGGGACATTCCATGCTTACCGCGAGAGCCGCCACTGGGGATTGGAGACCGTAGGCCCGCTTTTGCAGCCCCTTCTTGAAAAACTGCATGCGAGGATATGCGTCTCCGAAGCAGCGCGGGAGCTTGCCAACCGTTACTTCCCTGGCGAGTACCGCATCATCCCCAACGGCATTGATGTGCAGCACTTTGGCGGGGCACACATCCAACCCATCGAGAGGTACAATGATGGCCGCCCCAACATTCTCTTTGTAGGGCGACTGGAAAAACGCAAAGGATTTCGCTATCTCATTCGTGCCTTCCCCTACATCGTACAAGCCTTTCCCGATGCCCGGCTGATTGTTGCTGGCGCATACAGCAAAGAGGATAAAGAGCCTTTTGTGCGCTACGCGCGCATGCACCATTTGAACAGCGTTAAATTCGTCGGGCTTGTCTCGCGCGAGGAATTGCCACGCTACTACAAAACTTGTGATGTGTTCTGCGCTCCATCCATCGGCTTCGAAAGCTTTGGCATTGTTCTGCTGGAGGCTATGGCAGCCGGAAAACCCATCGTGGCAAGCAATATCCCGGGATACCGCTGCGTGCTAGAGGATGGACAGGAGGGTATCCTGGTCGAACCAGAAAATGAGCGCGCCCTGGCTGAGGCGATCATCAGGCTGCTACAAAACCCAACCTTGCGGCAGGAAATGGGCGAGCGCGGCCGTCGTAAGGCTGCCCGCTATGACTGGCCTATCATTGCCCGTCAGGTTCTCGATGTGTACGAAGAACTCCTACAAAAGAAAGCAGAGGGCAAATTATATGTTGAGTGATAAATTCAGAGAGTGGACCTATGGGATCAGAGCGTCTATCGCTCGCTTGCTCGGAAGCCTGGGGATCTCACCCAATGCGTTGACGATACTTGGCTACTTGCTCAACCTGCCCGTGATGTACGCATTGGCGACCGGCCATATGCCACTGGGAGGCATTCTATTGGCTATTGCCAGCGTATTTGACAGCCTGGATGGTTCGTTAGCGCGAGAAATGGGCCGAGTTACTATCTTTGGCGCATTTTTGGATTCCGTCGCCGACCGCTTCTCAGAAGGAACCGTGCTCTTGGGGCTTTTGCTCTGGTATCTCCAAAACGGAGGCAGAACAGAAATTATTCTGATCTATGCTGCCATCTTCGGCTCGCTAATGGTTAGTTATACCCGTGCCCGCGCCGAAGGGGTGGGCATTGAATGCAAAGAAGGGCTGTTGACGCGCTTTGAACGGGTAATCCTGCTGGTAGCAGGCCTTATCTTGCAACAAGTGCATCTGGCACTCTGGGTGCTGGCAATTCTGACCAACATCACGGCACTGCAGCGTGTTTACCATGTCTGGCGCACGACAAGCAGATAACGCATCTCATCACTCAGCACTCAGCACTCGTCACTCATCACTCATCACTCATCACTTATCACTTATCGCGAAAAAACAACGATGGCAACCTTGACTTTTCTTGGTTCAGGAGCAGCAGTGCCAACGATAGGACACGACAACACATATTTAGCATTAGAGAGCGAGCAATCCACGCTGCTCATTGACTGCGCCGGCAGTCCACTGCTGAAATTGCAACTGGCTGGGATCGAACCCTCTCGTTTGGAGTACGTGATCCTTACGCACAGACACCCCGATCATATCTATGGTTTCCCCGCTTTGATGCTGGGACTATGGTTACTGGGCTGCCGTACACTTGTACAAGTTTTCGGCGAGAGGGAAACCCTGCGCGCTGCTCAGGCGCTTTTGGACATTTTCCACCCCACAGAAGAATGGCCCGAGTTTTGTCCCCCTGCCTACCATGAAGTACAATTGAAGGAAAATAGCCTGGTCCTTGACCTGCCCGATTTGCTCGTTACTGCTTCGCCAGCAGCGCATATCATCCCTAGCCTGATGATCAAAATCCTGAACAAGGCTTCGGGGCGCACCGTCGTCTATTCCGGTGATACAGCGCCTTGTGAGAGCCTGGTGCGCCTGGCGCATGGCGCGGACGTTCTCATCCACGAGGCATCCGGCGAGTACACTGGCCACTCGTCGGCAACCCAGGCTGGCCAGATAGCACAACGTGCTGGCGTGAAAACGCTGTATTTGATCCATTATCCTGCTCTGACTACTAACCTGAATGCCTTGCTCGCTCAAGCGAGGGAAGAATTCACGGGTGAAGTAGAACTGGCGCGGGATTTTGCTACCTGCGAATTCTGAGATGGTGGATTATGGCGATCACAAGCGAGACTCTCGATTTTCTAACGGATTTGCTGGGCCCAGACCGTGTCTCGACACGGCAAGCCGATCTGGATGCACACGCACAGGATGAATCCTTTCACGCCCCCCATCCACCGGACGTCGTGGTTTGGCCACAAAACGCGCAGGAAATCAGCGCAATCCTCAAACACGCGAACAAAAAGCGCATCCCCGTTACTCCCTGGAGCGGCGGGTCTAGCCTGGAAGGCAATCCCATACCTGTGCAGGGCGGCATTCTGCTGGCGTTGTACCGCATGAACCAGATTATCGAAGTGCGTGAGGCTGACCTGCAAGTGGTCGTGCAGCCCGGCATCATCTACGATGAACTGAACCAGAAACTCGCACGCTATGGCCTCTTCTTCCCTCCTGCACCTGGCTCCAGCGATGTAGCAACTATTGGTGGCATGGTGGCGAATAATTCCAGCGGTATGCACGCCGTCAAGTATGGAGTTACCAAAGACTACGTCCTGCAACTGGAAGTAGTGCTTCCTACTGGCGAAATTGTGCGCATCGGCCGTCCGGTGATCAAATCATCCAGCGGATATGACCTATGCCGGTTGATTGTAGGTTCCGAAGGCACCTTAGGCGTGGTTACCGAAATCACATTACGGCTCCGCATCCGCCCAGAAGCCGTGGCGGCGGTAGCCGTGTTCCCATCTATGGAAGCAGCAGCAGAAGCCATCTACGCTATCAACCGCTATGGTCCCACGCCTGCCGCGTTGGAGCTGATGGATCCAACCATCGTACGCATCGTAAACCAGTGGACAGGCTCCTCCCTGACTGAAGCACCCACGCTGGTGATGGAATTCCACGGCTTGCCAGCAGGCATCGCGCAGGAAATCGAACTCATCGAAGAGACTTGCCGCGATGCCGGGTGCGTCTCCTTCGAAAAGGGGTTGACTCCCGCGGAGCGGGAACGGCTGTGGCACGCCCGCAAGCAAGCTCATGAAGCCGTGAAACAGGTCAACGCAGGATGCCGGGCAGAAATTGGCGACATTGTGGTTCCTATCTCACGCTATACAGAAGCCGTCGCCAAAGCATATGCTTTGGCTGAGGAATTGAATGTACGCATTGCTACCTTCGGGCATGCTGGTGATGGCAACTTGCATGTCGAGATGCTTTCGGATAAAAGCGACCCCCAGGAACAAGAGCGTGCTCACGCTTTCAACCGGCGCCTAGTGGAATGGGTGTTGAGCATTGGTGGAACCTGTACCGGTGAGCATGGTGTGGGCATTGGCAAACGGGATTTCATGTACGCCGAACATGGCCCCAGCCTGGAACTGATGCGTAAAATCAAGCAACTGTTTGATCCAAATGGGATTATGAATCCTGGGAAGATCTTCCCAGAGCAGTGATGAGTGAGGAGTGACGAGTAAAGAGCACAGGGGATTGGCTAGCATGCACACGGGCAAGAGAAATAAAACAAACATCATCTATATCGCGTATGGGCGAGGGACGATACCCTTTTACGCAGATCCTGAACTGGCTGACTGGCATATGATTCGGCCTGCTTTCGCGCCGCCGCTACCTCACGCAGAGGAAGCTTTTCGCACTGCTTGTCGTAACCCCATTGCCAGCCAGCCCTTGCGCGAAGTGATTCGCCCAGGAGATCGCGTGGTCATTGTCACTTCGGATGGCACCCGACCGGTGCCAAACCGCCAGCTCATCCCCTGGCTGTTGCAGGAGTTGCCCGTGCCTCCAGAGCAAGTAACGGTGCTGCTGGGCAATGGCAGCCACCGTGCAAATACCCCCGCAGAGATTGAAGCCATGTTTGGCCAGGAGGTCATCAAAAAGGTTAAGATATACAATCATGACGCCTTTGATCCCCAGCAGAATGCATACATTGGCCAAACTGCTGACGGCCACAAGGCTTATCTGAACAAACAGTACGTCGAAGCGGACAAGCGCATTGTTGTTGGCTTCATCGAACCGCACCTCTTCGCCGGTTTCTCCGGGGGTGCCAAGGGTATTATCCCCGGCGTAGCCGCCATTGAGACCATCATGCATGTCCATCGGTTTGACCTGATTGCCCATCCCCTGAGCACCTGGGGCACCATAGAAGACAACCCGATACGCCGCGAAATCGAAGCCATCGTCAGCCTCTGCCCGCCGGATTTCATGGTCAACGTTACTTTGAACTCGGCTAAGGAGATCACGGCCTTCTTCGTAGGTGACTATATCGTGGCACATCGTGCAGGCTGCAAGCGCGCGAAAGAGGAAGTGATGCAACCTGTGCCCTATACTTTCCCCATCGTCATCACATCCAATAGCGGCTATCCATTGGACCAAAACCTCTATCAAACGGTGAAAGGCATCTCCGCCGGGGCGCGCATCACGGAACCAGGTGGCACCATCTTTGTCGCCAGCGAATGCAGCGATGGCATCCCTGATCATGGCAATTTCGGCGCACTCATGCGCATCGGTGCTTCGGCCGACGACATCTTGGAACACATTGTCAATCTGGAACAGGCTATCCTTGATCAATGGGAGGCACAAGTTTACGCTTACCTCATGCAAAAGTACGACATACGCATCCTCTGCGCCATGAACCCCGCTGAGGTGAAGGCTTGCAAATTGCACCCGGTAGATGACCTGCAGTCAGCAGTGGAAGAGAAAATCCGAACTATGGGTAACCGCCCGCGCGTGGCAGTGTTGCCTGACGGGCCGCTGACCATACCCTATGTCACCACATAAGGAGGTGAGGCCGAGAAGAAGCCGCTCATCTGCATCCATGATAGATTTGTGAGAGGTTCTTTGTTTAGGGCCATGATTCCAAAGGAGGAAAGGAAACGATGGAGAAGCCCTGGTTAAAGCATTACGAGCCTGGCGTGCCAGCCACCATTCAGTATCCAGAACGCCCATTGCATAGCAATCTGGAAGAGGCTGCGCGCAAGCACCCCGATGCCACTGCCACCATCTTTATGGATGCCAAATTGACCTACGCGCAGATCAATGCCCTTGCCGACCGCTTCGCTGCTGCCCTGCAACAGCTGGGAGTCAAAAAAGGCGACCGTGTGGCTATCTATCTAGCTAATTGCCCCCAGTTCATCATCGGCTACTATGGCGCACTCAAAGCGGGAGCCATTGTTGTCTCGTTCAACCCGCTGTATGCGGCACGCGAGGTAGAGCACCAGCTCAAGGATTCCGGGGCAGAGACGATGTTGGTGATGAGCCGCTTCTACCCCATCGTCAAGAGTGTGCGTGACCGCACCGCGCTGAAGCATGTCATTGTTACCAACATCAAGGAGTATTTCCCGCCGCTGATCAAATTCCTTTTCACTGTGGCGAAGGAGAAGCACGAAGGGGATCGGCAGGACATCTCTGGGGAACCTAACACCTACTGGTTTCAGGACTTGCTGAAAAAGGCTCCTGCCAAGCCTGCGCCGGTAGAAGTCCATCCCAGCGATACGGCTTGTCTGCTGTACACAGGAGGCACCACAGGAGTGCCTAAGGGCGCTGAGCTCAGCCATGCCAACCTCATGGCTAACGCTGTCATGTGCCGACATTGGGTACCGGATATTAGAGAAGCGGGAGAGGTAATCCTCACTGCACTGCCGTTATACCACAGTTTTGGCATGACCACTTGCATGAATCTGGGTGTCTATGCTGCTGCTGCCTTGCTGCTTATCCCCAATCCGCGCGACATCCCGACAATGATGAAGAACATCAACAAGTATCACCCCACCTTCTTCCCTGGTGTGCCCACCATGTATGTGGCGTTCAACAATTTCCCCGACCTCCACAAGTACAACGTCAAGTCCATCCGTGCCTGCATTAGCGGTGCTGCAGCCTTGCCAGTGGAAGTACAAACCAAGTTCCAAGAATTGACCGGTGGGCACTTGGTGGAGGGCTACGGCCTGAGTGAGGCTTCGCCGGTTACCCATGGTAATCCTGTCTATGGCAAGAATAAGATCGGCACTATTGGCGTGCCCTTCCCAGACACAGATGCCAAGATTGTAGATTTGGAGACGGGCACGAAAGAGTTGCCGCCTGGTGAAATTGGTGAACTGATCGTCCGCGGGCCACAAGTGATGAAGGGCTATTGGAACATGCCGGAGGAGACCGCACTTGTCCTGCGCAATGGCTGGTTGTATACGGGCGACATTGCCAAGATGGATG
>Ga0315298_1001943_pt1 | contig 36639 bp, 30 predicted proteins | sample WHS_1_MG_FD_203077 | JGI IMG/M metagenome (GOLD analysis project Ga0315298, IMG submission 203077) | Extremophilic microbial mat communities from Washburn Hot Springs, YNP, Wyoming, USA - WHS_1_MG | ecosystem: Environmental > Aquatic > Thermal springs > Hot (42-90C) | place: USA: Wyoming...
CCCTTCTTAAAGCCCAGAAGGTCGACGTGTTTCTCACGTTTTTAAGAAAGGGGATTATTCTTCTAACTCTCTCTTCAGGGTCCTCTAGATCAAGTATTTCTCTAGGCATTCCTGAGGAGGCAAGCTCGGTAGCAATGTAATGGTATAGGATTATTTCAGATAAATCCTTGGCTTTCAGCCTCACAGGATCCAGATGCGTATGAATATCTATCAGTGGAATGTTGGGAATCTCTTCAAAAATCTTAATGCATCGCTTCTCCTTCTCCATAATTCTGCGGAGAGACAGTAGGCTTATAAACGTTGTGATTTTTCAAATCACATTATTTATATACTGCTCCCGATTCATCCGCAACGATACGAGATGGATGGAAAGAAAGTGAGGGTGGGAATAATCGGGTGCGGCGGGATTGCGTCTTCCCACGTCTCCGGCTATTTGAAATCCGGTATGGCTGAGATAACTGCTCTCTCCGACAGCAGGGTTGAAAGAGCGAAGGCTCTGGCTGAGAGGCTTAGCCTCAACCAGGCTAGTGTTTATGAAAACTATGAAGACCTGTTGAAGGATAGGAGTGTTGACGCAGTAAGCATCTGTACGCCTCACCACCTGCATGCTGAAATAACAGTAAAGGCTGCGGAATACTTTAAGCATGTTCTCTGCGAGAAGCCGGTAGCGATATCTCTAAAGCAGGCAGACGAGATGATCAGCGCGTGTAGAAAAAACGGCGTGAAGCTGGCAATAGTTTTTCAAAACCGTTTCTCAAAGGATGTTCAAAGAGTAAAGAGGGAGTTTGAAAACGGGGCATTCGGGATTCCAATATACGGCGAAGCCGTCGTAAAATGGTATCGTGAAGACAAGACTTATTACCATGCGGACGAGGTCGCGGAATCTTGGCGTGGGAAATGGGCTACCGAGGGCGGAGGGGCTTTAATAAATCAAACAATCCACCTAGTGGATCTTCTGCAATGGATAATGGGGCCAGTGGAATATCTCTATGGAATATACGATACTAGGATGCACAGTATTGAAACCGAGGACATAGCTGTTTCAATACTCAGGTTTAAGAGTGGCGCCATAGGCTATATTCTGGGGAGCGTCGACATCCGGCCCCAAGAGGATTGGGTAGCCATATACGGTAGCAAAAAATCCGTCGTCATAGGGAGTGATAAAAACGTTGAAAAGGAGTGGATGGAGGAAAGCGGGACAATCTTTAAGAAAGGAGGCGTGGAGGAAAGAATGGAGACAGTAACCCCGTTCCTTGGGCACGACGAGACTGTTAGAGACTTTATTGAGTCAATACTGGGGGACAGGCCTCCCGCCGTGCCGGGTGAGGAAGCGAGGAAGTCGCTGGAGATTGTTCTCGCAATATACAGGGCTCATAGAACTGGGAGTAAAGTAACTCTCCCACTCGTGGAGTAAGGGGGTTGCCGAGAGTTGAGTATTAGGTTTAAACCATCCTTCATAACGGATGAGGTTTCGCAAGACCTGGATGAGGTGGCAGAATTCGCCAGGAGTTTCAACATAAACGCTATAGAGATTAGGACAATGCTTGACAAGGGTTTTCCAGAAATCCTCAGCGAGAAAAACGTGTTGAAAAAGTTTCTCCAGGATAATGGTTTAAAGGTTTGTGCAATCGCATCCCCGACTTTCAAATGCAATATTGATTCAGCAGAGGAATACGAGAAGCACCTGGAGATATTTAGAAGCGCGTTGGAGCTTGCTGGCCACGTGGACACTAGGCTGGTCAGGGCCTTCACATTCTGGAGGAAAGGCAGGTACGAGGACTATAAGCAGACGATAATTGAGAAATTCGGGAGGATTGTTGAAATGGCTGAGGAGCAAGGCGTTACGATAATTGTTGAGAACGAGCCTTCAACCTTCGTCGGGAACGGGAGGAAACTGGTGGACCTCTTAAACTCCTTGGGCGCGAGGTCTGTGAAAGCGCTCTGGGACCCCGGTAACGAGCTGATGGATGAAGAGGGTGAAGATCCTTATCCAACCGGGTTTAACTATGTGAAGAAGTTCATAAAACATGTGCATGTTAAAGACGGTGTTAGAGAGGGCTCTGAAACCAGGTTTCTGAAAGTCGGCGATGGCCAGGCTAAAATAGAGGAAAACCTGAGGGCCTTGAAGGAGACGGGGTATGAAGGCTATGTTTCGCTTGAGACTCATTGGAGAGTGATGAAGAGCTTGGGGGAGCCCCTGCTGAGAACCCCTGGTGGAAAAGAGTTCAGCTCAGGCGCCTACGCCGCCTCATATGTTTCAATGCAGGGTTTGCTTGATGTGATTACCAGAATAGGTTAGACTGAAGCTTTCTGAACCCTGGTCCCCATCTCAACCAGGCTCTTAAACTGCCCAGTGCTCCAAGAGCGTGTCTCCCATCCTGACTCCTTAGAGCGTTTAACAAGGTTTTCCGCCTTTTCAAAATCAGTTTCATATATGTGGTAGGAGTTTGAGAAATCCACGTATTCGCCTGGAACAATGGTTCTCCCAGTCCTCTTCGACAACTCTTCTGCAACGTTTTTCTGAAGTATTGTGAGAGCATAGATGTTCATGAAAGCCGCCTTCATAGCGTCCCTCGACCTCCAGCAGGTTTCCATGAGAAGGCTGTCTCCATAAACCCTGAGCCAAACCCTCTGAAGACATGGCGGGTCCTCAATCCTTGGATCAACCCACGGCTTCCAGGTTATCGCCTGCGCCCTCCTGGAGTAAGGTGTTTCCGCCAGCTTTCTAACTATGTAGTCTATCTGGTCAATCGTCTGGTTGCAACACTTGTAGGAGCGCAAGCGTTCATGATAAGTATAGGGCCAGATTCCTCTTTCCACGTAGGAATCATGTATCCCGTTGCAAACCTCCTGAACATATTCTTCAAGCTGTGAAAGCTTGCCGACCATCAGCCCAGCCTTGTGGATTCTCGGCTCCGCTAAAGGCCTCCTTATTATCATCAGCATCGTGCAGTCCTTGCTGTCGTTCCCGTATTCAGTCCTAATTTTCACACCCTTGCTCCAGAGCTCGGTTATCGACTTCTCCCAGACCTCTGGCAGACAGCCTCCTTCAACAACCACCACAGGATGCATAAGGCTCAAGTTCCTCGAGAAAATATAAGCGTTTAGGGGTTATGCTTGAGAAAATCTCTTAAGAGTCAACAGGTTTTTCAAGCATGATATCTGGTTTTCCCTATTGTTCGGCATGCTGTTCTTAAAACTTATTAACTGAAAACTAAAGCGCTGCTCATTGGACTCTAGAACCAGGGTTCTGACGGCGCTGAGGCGTGAGGAGCCGGACAGGGTTCCGATAGACTTAGGCTCAATGCCTTCAACCGGTATAATGGCAATAGCCTACGCTAGGCTGAAGAAACACCTCGGCTTGGAGAAGGGTGTTGTAAGGGTTTACGACGTTGGCCAACAGTTAGCTGAGCCTGAGAAAGAGATGCTTGAATTGTTTAAAGTGGACGTGATTTCCCTTACCAGGACGCTTGAACCATGCGGACCAGGAAACGAAAGGTGGAGGGAATGGTTTCTACCGGATGGAACTAGGTGTGAAGTCCCCGCCTGGTTTAACCCTGAGCCGGATGGTGCTGGCGGATGGGTTGTTAAAAACGGAAGAGGAGTAGTGGTTTCAAAAATGCCTAAGGGCAGCCTATACTTCGACAGCGTCTATCATCCTCTTGAAAAAGCAGAGAATCCTGAAGCGCTGAAGGACTATGATTGGGAGAGCCATAAAGTAGGGGATGAGCATGTTTCGAGCCTCAGTAGGAAAGCGGAGCATCTTTACAACAACACGGGTTTCGCGATACACTTCTTCGGCGCGGGAAGTGTTCACGAGGCGGGTCAGAGCTTAAGAGGATGGTCAAACTGGCTCATAGACCTTTCCTCCAGAAGGAGCTTGGCCTCAGCAATTCTTGATAGGATGATGGATGTTTTAATGCATAATGTGAAGAAATATGTTGAAGCCTTGAAAGACCACGTGCAGGTCATAGGTTTCGGAGACGATCTCGGAATTCAGACTGGACCCCAGGTTCCACCGAAAACATACAGAGAACTCTTAAAGCCGTGTCACAGAGAGCTTTTTCAATACGTGAAGAAGCATTCGAGAATGTTCGTCTTCCTCCACTCCTGCGGCTCAATACATGATCTTATCCCGGACCTGATAGATGCGGGCGTCGACATACTGAACCCTGTTCAAATCTCTGCGAGAAACATGGAGCCAGAGAGGTTGAAGAAAGAGTTCGGCGATCAGGTTGCTTTCTGGGGTGGAGGTGTGGATACTCAAAAAGTGTTTCACGTCGGGAGCCCGGAGGAGGTTTACAAGCATGTGAAGAAGAATATTCTTGTTTTCGCAAGGAATGGTGGATACGTTTTCAACCAGGTTCACAATATTCAGGCAAACGTGCCTCCTGAAAACATTCTCGCCGCCTACAGGTCAGCTTATGAAAACGGCTTCTACCCGTTAAAACCCGTAGGCTCTCCATCTATCTGAAGCATTTCTTGCAAGGGGGTTGAAAACTATCTTAGTCTAATGCAGAAATCCTCCATGGCTTGACACAGAGCCTCGACGTTTTCCAACGGAACATCCGGCCCGATTTCCCCCTTCATCATTAAACCGCCCTCAGGCAAATACAGTTTTTCAATGCTCTCCTCAACCATTCTACGAATATCCTGGGGGCTGCAGAATGGGAGTGTCTGCCTGTCTAAGTCAAGGTCGACGCACAGCTTGCCCCCATATGTTCTGGCAATCCCGTCCAGCGTGTTCGCGCGGAGCTGCGGGTCGTGGACAGAAACCCCGCATTCAACTAGGTCGTCGACAATATCGAGCAGCCGCCCGTCGGAAGAGAGATAAACGTGGACGCCCGCATTCCTGCATCTGGTGAAAAGCTTTTTAAACATGGGTTTAACGTATTTACGGAACTTCGCTGGGCTTATCATTAAACCGTTCTGCGTCCCAATATCTGTGTGAAAGCTGACGACGTCAACGCCTATTTCAAGCCACTTTTCAACGAGCTTCGTCTCATGCTCCATAAGCATGTCTATCAACCTTGGAAGACGAGGATCGTCCGTAACAATATCCATCATCAGGTTTCTAAAGCCCCTTAAAAAGTATAAGCGGTCGAAAAGACGCTCCCCGTCGCCGACCCTCAGAAGACCCTTCTCCCTGCGGTCCGCAAAAGTCTTCTTAACATGATCCCAATACTCTTTCCCCCTCTCCCCCCTCTCCGTCTTCTCAAGAGGGTTGGGAGGCCGGTAGTTTTCCAAAGCTTTCCAGTCTGCTAACGGGTGTCCAACAACCTGCCCCTCTAAACCCTCTTGAACAGTATGCCAAACGCATCTCCAGTTATCCGTGAAACAGCCTTGGCGATAAACAGGAGGCATCTCGTCAAAATTCCTACTGCCCTTCTCATACTGGCCGAAGATAAGCGGGTGTCTAACCAGAACGTCCTCAAGCTTCTCTCTATACTTCTTCCAGACGCCGGGTAAAAAGTTGACGCTGCATGGAATCCATTCTGGGTAACGGTATTCTAAAGCCTTCAAATAGTTCTCCCTAATGTCCTTGTTCGGGTATCCTAGTTCTAAAGCCTTCAAACCGTCTTCCCCAGACCTTTAAAGCCTTTAATAAGATTTTTATCCCCAACCTTAACGGTGAATGTTCTGTAACCGGTTAAAGGGGGAAAAATCTTTATAAGCTGTTAAAAAGCCAATTTATACGTGTTGGAAATGAGAAAAATAAGATTATGCAGCATGATATTTTTAATAGTTTTGATAATTGCGTGTTTAAACATCCCACGCGCGCGCTTTCTGATTGTTAGCGGTGAAGAAGAAAGGGTTAAGGCTGTTTTCCAGGCTTCCGCCGACACATATATCGACCAGGAGGATCCAGATAATAATTATGGTTCAAGCGAGTATCTCAAAGTAAGGTCGCTAGCGTCCAAGAATGCGAGAACCTATGTTTTCTTCAATCTCTCCACGATTCCCCCAGGAGCCTCTGTGCTAAGCGCGAAACTCTCCCTATACCTTTCAAAGCCCCCGGCCTCGGAAAGAACCTATCTTTGCTACAGGTTAAACTCAGCCTGGGATGAGGCCTCGCTAACCTGGAATGGAAAGCCCGGGTCCTCGTCGACTTTCGCCGCTTCATCCACCGTCTCCACAACACCCGGATGGGTGGTTTGGGATGTTAAAGAACAGGTTCAGAAGTTTCTAAACGGGATTGATGAGCATGCTTGGATAAACTTCGGCTGGGAGATGTTTGACGGCTCAGAGGATTCTCAGGAGGTTCAGGAAGCGTTCTTCGCCTCAAGCGAATCCGGGGAGCAGGATAAGAGGCCTTATTTAACCGTAGAGTTTACTCCTCCAAAGCTCAACGTTACAGTGGGCACGCCTCTCGCAGCCGGGGAATGGGTTGGCTTAACGATTAAGAGGCTTTCGCAAGACGGTATACTCGTCACAAGGGGGGACAGAATATTTAAACAGGACTGGATTAACATAGGCTCGACAACCGTAAGGCTTTCAACATCCTCTGGAACAGGAGTCTTCTCCCTGACCCCGGGTGGCGAGCCCGTGGACAGGGTGGTTATAAGAGGGGGGGAGACGCAGGCTGTTGTCTACTACCGGGACACCACCCTGGGTAATCATACGCTGAGCTTTTCCCCGGAAGGCTATCCTTCAGGATACTATATGGGGGGATCCCTGCAGATTACTGTGGTGGCGGGCAACTATTCTCTGGAGATAACGTCTGTTTCAATAAGCCCGGAGAACCCTGTCATGGGAGACATTATCAAAGTATCTGCGTCAGTATCAAGCATCGGTGTAAGTGTTGGGGAGGTGGCCCTATACTACTCTACTGACGGCGGGGTAAGCTGGGCTAAACTTTTGATGGGATTCTCGGGTGGAAGGTATGAGGCGTACATACCGGGTCAAAACGCTTTCACAGAGGTGTCATACTACGTGGAGGCAAGGGATCAAAAGGGTGGCGCGGTTAAAACTGATGTATACACACTGTCGGTCGGACTGCCAGACTGGGTTTTCCTAGCCGTTGCGGCTGTAGTAATCGCAGCTATCGTTGGATTCCTGGCTATTAGGAGAGCCAGAAAGAAATAGTAGCGCGCGCTGCCTTTTTAAAGACTATTTATCAATCGACACTGCTTTCATCTCTCTTCTTATTTCCAGGGAAACCACGATTATGAACACGACTAGAATGGTTATGCCGATTAACGCTATGTAGAACTCTCCTGAACCTACTGTTGTAAATGGTAATGCTATTAAATCGAGAACTAGGAAAACCATGGCTAGGTTCAGGGCCAGTCTCCCAGTATTCGGGTCCATCGTAGCTTGGCCGCCGGGTCTACATATAAACATTGCCTTTTTATTAGGCTTAACGGCTCAACAGGCTTAAGATTTATTAGTGTCTCTCTTTCCGTCGCACATGGACTCTTGACATCAGCCGCGGGGAAAAGCAGAGAGATACTGTTAAGCATAAGAGGGCTTACGGTGGAGTTCAGAGTTCCACGGGGAATATTGAAGGCTGTGGATAATCTTGACCTGGATGTTTACAATGATGAGGTTCTCGGCCTGGTGGGCGAGAGCGGCTGTGGAAAATCGGTTTTAGCGCATACAATACTGAGGATAGTTGACCCTAACGGGCGTATTGCAGGGGGGAAAATAATGTTTCAGGGAAAGGATATTCTGAGTATGAGCAAGGAGGAGCTTAGACGCTTCAGGTGGAAGGAGATGGCGATAGTTTTCCAAGGAGCCTTCAATTCCTTCAACCCTGTCATCAGGATTTTCGAACACATGCTTGACACCACTTACGCTCATGATGAAAAGGCTAGCAAGGAGGAAATAGTTAAACGGTCGAAGGAGCTTATGCGTATGGTTAGGCTTGATCCTGATGCTGTTCTCGTAAGATACCCGCATGAGTTAAGCGGCGGGATGAAGCAGCGCGCAGTGGCCGCGATGGCGATGCTCCTCGACCCTAAGCTTCTTATTCTGGACGAGCCCTTCTCCGCCCTAGACGTGCTCACGCAGAAATTCTTCATGAAGACTCTCGTCGACATTAGGCGGGAAACAAGGAAGTCGATGATATTCATAACTCACGACTTGGCGCAGGTGGCTGAAATCGCGGACAGGGTTGCCGTAATGTATGGGGGCGTGATAGTTGAGGCTGCCGGCGTGGAGGATATTTTCTACAAGCCGAGGCACCCGTATACGAGAGCCCTGCTTAAAGCTGTCCCAAGCATTGTTGGAAGCATTGATGAGCTTAAGCCTCTTCCGGGCCCACTCCCGGACCCTGTCAACCCTCCACCTGGGTGCGAGTTCCACCCGCGGTGCCCGCATAGGATCGATATCTGCTCAAGGGTAAGGCCGAAACTCGAGCAGGTGGATGATGTTTCACTGGTGGCATGCCACAGGTGGCGTGAGCTGAATTGAGTGAAGAACCCCTTTTAAAGATTATTAACGTAACTAAGGAGTTCGTTAAAGGCGGCTTATTCTCTTCGAAGAAGGCTGTGAGGGCTGTTGACAGTGTTTCGCTTGAAATAGGTATGGTTGAAAACGTGGCGCTCGTCGGAGAAAGCGGATGTGGAAAAAGCACTCTCGGCAAGCTGACGCTGGGGCTTTTGAAACCAGACTCTGGGCAGATATTGTTTGAAGGCAGAGATATCTGGACTCTTAAGAAGGAGGAGTTTTCAAACTTCAGGAGGAATGCTCAGATAATCCACCAGGACCCGTATACAAGTCTCAACCCCGTCCGAACTATTTTCCAATCCCTGGCTCCCCCGCTGATCAGGAACAAGGAGGTGCCTGACTCTAAGGCTGCTTACGAAAGGCTGAAGGAGCTGCTCACCATGGTGGGGCTGACGCCTCCTGAAGACTTTCTCAACAGGTACCCTGCGAGGATGAGCGGTGGACAGATGCAGAGAATAATACTTGCCCGAGCGGTTTCGCTGAGGCCTAAATATGTTGTTGCAGATGAGGCGGTTTCAATGCTCGATGCCTCCCTCAGGCTTGGGGCTGTTGACCTGATGCTTGAGCTTCAGAAGAAATTCAGGGTTTCCTATCTCTTCATCACTCACGACTTGGGAATAGCCAGGTATTTCATTCTCAAGGGTCGCGGTAAGATTGCCATGATGTACTTGGGTAGCATTGTTGAAGCTGGTGAAGGCGACTCAGTAATACAGAGGCCCATACACCCTTACACCCGGGTGATGATGACAGCCATATCTGTGCCGGACCCGAAGCTGACTAGGAGCAGACCGCTTCCAAGTCTTAGGAGCCTCGATGTTCCTAGGCTTGAACAGGTTCCGAGTGGCTGCAAGTTCCACCCGCGCTGCCCGTATGCTGAGAAGATTTGCGAGGAAAAGGTTCCTGAGCTTAGAGCTTTCGATTCAAGACTGGTTGCGTGCCATTTCGCCGAAAGGTTCGTAAACTAAAGACTTTTTAACAATCATAAAAACCTTTATATAGGGGCTTTAATCTTTTATCTTCCGGTGAAAGGTATGAAAGTATGGCGGATACTCGCATCAGGACTAATTTGCCTCATGCTTTTAACAAGCATCGCTCCACAATCCTTCAAGACTGCTGTTGCTCAGGAGGAGAAGTCGGTTTGGATCAGGCCTTTCGGCTATAATCCTCCTCCTGTTGGACACTTCAACTTTTTCATCGGTGGTAGCATAGGTGTTTTCGACTGGGTTCTCGAACTGATGACTCACTATTTCGCTGCTAACGGAACCTATATTCCGTGTGTCGCTGAAAGCTGGCAGCTCGACCCGGACTACATGTGGTTCCAGGTTAAGCTGCGGAAGGGGGTTAAGTTCCACGATGGGCATGAATTAACTTACAAGGATGTTCTGTCAACACTATACTGCGTCTACCTCCTCAAGGACAGGCTATGGTACTACATAAAGGATGTTCAGATTATTGACGACTACACTATCAAGTTCACCTTCAAGGAGAAGACGGACTACCCAGTGTTCTACATTCTTTGGCACTGGATGATAGTCTCCTACACCCAGTATGGGCAAATAGCAGACAAGGTTCAGGCAAGGATAAGGGAGGGCAAGGATATTTTCGCTAAGACAGAGGACTTCCAGGACTTGATTAACGAGCTGAACCAGTATAGGCCTGAGACAGTAGTAGGCTGCGGCCCCTACAAGATTAAGAGCATCACCGAGACGATGATTGTTCTCGAAGCCTTCGACGGCTACTGGAATGGAAAGCCTCCGATAGACGAGATACACCTGGTAAGGTATGCTACGGGAGACCTTGTTTGGGAAGCAGTGATAAAGGGTGAGGCCAACTACATCTGGGCTATCTCACCCAACCCCGACTTAGTGAAAAGGCTATTAACGGAGAACCCGTATGCCTGGACCATCAGGATACCTAGGCCTGTCGGAGTAACCCTGTACATTAACAAGGCTAAGTACCCGTTGAACATGGTTGAGGTCAGGCGTGCACTCGCCTACGCGATAAACAGGACTGAGGTAGGCTGGGTCCAGTATACTGGCGGATGCGTCACGTCGGAGTACGTGATAGGATTCCACGTGCCGGACTTGACGAGATACTTGAACCAGAGCTTCATAAACCAGTATCTGAAGGACTTCAAGTACGAGTATAATCCTGCTAAGGCTGAGCAGATCCTTAAAGGCCTGGGCTTCACAAAGGGCTCCGACGGAGTCTACGTGACCCCGAACGGCACAAGGCTTGAGTTCACACTCATCACTGGAGGAACATGGATCAACGCTCCCGCGGCGGAGAATCTGAAGGCCCAGCTTGAGAAGGTAGGCATAAAGATTAACGTTCAGGTTGTTGACTCCGCGGTTTGGACAGACGTGTTCTACAGGGGTGCTTACGACCTGACTGGCGGTGTCTACGGTTCACCAGGCTTCGCGTTCGACGAGTATTATCACAAGTACTTGGCGCTCTACGCTGGCCACGACCCTGCTAAGACATGGGGCCAGATGCATACAGTACCGTGGAAGACTCAGCCTGTTAACGTCACGAAGCTAGCCAAAGACATAAACCTGTTCCCGGCTCAGATAAGCCAGGCGCAGTTAACAGAGATATATTCAGAGTTATCATACATAACTGGGAACGAGGTTCCAGTCATAAACCTGTACCAGCCTGCGGTGGTAATCCTCATGGATAAGAGGTTCGTCTTCCCAACCGACCCAGGATACTGGAATGGCTTAGGCTCCTACGAGCTCCACGGCCTTAGACCATTGTTCACGCTCGGCTGGCTTAAGCCTAAGGTTAATCTGACGGTTGAGAGCGTAGTGGGTGGGACATTAAGCCTTGCTCCTGGACGGTATGAATACGGCAAGGGTGACACGGTAACCGTAACAGCTACTCCTGCAAGCCGATACAGGTTTGAGAGGTGGGAGGTCGACGGCACTCCGGCTGGAACCGATACTACGCTGACGATAACGATGGACAAGTCTCACAGGGTTAAAGCAGTCTTCAGCGCGATACTCTACAGGACGCTTACAGTGCTGCCCGTGGAGGGAGGTACTCTAAGCATAGCCCCCGGCTCCTACGAGTATGAAAAAGGCCAGACAGTCACTATAACTGCTACTCCTTCAAGCGGCTACAACTTTGAGAGGTGGGAGGTTGACGGCGCTTCAGCTGGGACAAGCACCACGTTAACGGTAACGATGGATGCTGACCACACTGTTAAAGCAGTCTTCACAAGGATACCGTACGAGATGTACATAGGCATAGTTGCAGTCATAGTGATAATAGTTGTCGCGGCATACTTCCTCCTTAAGAGGAGAGGCAAGTAGCTACCCGCACCAATAGGAAAACTTTTTCTACCCCTTTTTCTCCAGCTTATTCTAAATGAGGTGGATAGTCCGGAAGGCTATTTTCTCGGCTGTCACATTATTCTGCGCCATAACTCTAACCTTCTTCCTGTACAGGGTTATTCCTGGGAATCCTGTGGATTTAATGCTCAACTACTACATGTCGTTGGGTTATTCGTATGAGGAGGCTTTGTCAAGGGTCTTAATGATGGTTCCCTTTGTCCCCACTGCTCCTCTTCACGAGCAGTATATGGATTTCCTGAAAGGGATTTTAACAGGGGACTTCGGATACTCTTTCACTTTGGCTCAGCCTATTACGAGAATACTGGGCTACGCTATTCCTTGGACTGTTTTCTCGGTTTCAATATCGCTCGTGATAAGCTTCATGCTGGGCACCGTGATAGGAATGTACATTGCTTACAAGAGGGGTTCACTCGTTGACAGGGTAATGTCGTTCTACGCTTCAATTACGACAGCCATGCCTCAAAACATCCTCGGCTTCTTCCTCATATGGAGTTTAGCGATACAGTTAAGATGGTTCCCAAAGGAATTAGGCCCATATGGCCCAACCGTCGACCCTTCCAAGTTTAACCTGGAGTTCATTCTCAGCGTGTTGCGCCACGCGGCTCTACCTATCCTCACATACGTTCTCACGACAATAGGGTCATGGGTTCTAATGATGAAGAGCAGCACAATCTCTGTTCTAGGGGAGTATTACGTGACTGCTGCTGAAGCACGAGGTTTGAAAGATAGGAGGATAGTCACGACATACGTGGGTAGGAACGCGGTGCTTCCCCTGTTCACCCGTTTCGCAATATCCTTAGGATTCATGTTCGGAGGCGCGCTTCTTATTGAAAACCTTTTCCTCTACCCTGGCGTCGGCAGGTATCTTACAATCGGGATTCAAATGAGGGACTACCCTCTAGTAACAGGGTGTTTCCTCATAACCTCCATCGCAACCGTGCTAAGTAATCTTTTTGCCGACCTTCTTTACAGCAGGCTGGATCCAAGAATAAAATTTGAATAGAGGTGAGGAGACTTGATTAGTAGGAAACCAGGTCTGTTTAAACGGTTTTCATACGTTTTTAAAGTGTTCAGGAGGAAGCCTACAGCCATGGCGGGCCTGATAATAGTGGTTTCCTTCACGCTCATGGCGCTCATCGGGCCGTTCTTCTTCCCGCTCGACATCAGGGCTTATCCTGCGAAAAGGTATCTCCCGCCGTCTTGGGAGCATCCTTTGGGAACAGACCCATACGGTAGGGATGTGCTGATGCAGATAATCAACGGCTCCCGTGATGCTCTGCTAATCGCCGCGTTAACCGGCCTAGTGACCATATTCATCGCAACCGTAGTCGGGGTCTCATCCGGCATGCTGGGCGGCTTGTTCGACGAGGTGTTGATGAGGATTACTGAAACATTCCTGCTGCTTCCACAGTACCCGCTTCTACTGTTGATAGCGGCAATCCTCCCAGCAGGCAGGGAGCTAACCCTGTTTGAGGTCTCGCTCATAATAGGCATTGTCCAGTGGCCGGCTACTGCTAGAGCCATCAGGTCCCAAGTGCTGGCTGTCAGAGAGAAGCCGTTTATAGAGGCGGCGAGGTGCCTAAACCTTGGCAATCTCCACGTAATCTTCAGAGAGATAATCCCAAACCTGATGCCGTACTTGGTGATGAACTTCTTCCTAGCGCTCACCGGCGGCATCTATTCCCAGGTAATACTGTTCTCGCTTGGTATTCTCAGGTTCACCTCCGTAAACTGGGGTGTGATGATAAACATCGCGATGGGTGAGAGCGCGCTGATCAACCCGAAAGCATGGATATACCTATTCTCTCCAATCGTATGCATAGTTCTGCTTCAGACGGGCCTGGTCCTAATATCTTCAGCCCTGGAAGATGTGTTTAACCCGAGGCTTAGAACAGAAGAGTAGTGAAAAGGCTTTGCGATGCTTATTTATCGCCGGCTGTCTTTCTACCCTGCTTTAAAAGCAGCGTTATTATTTCCCGGGGCTCAACCTTCAACCACGTTTTATTCCCGATATTCTCAGTCCTCATTACCGGCTGCTCGTTGAGGTCTGTCTTCCAAGCCTCTGAGAATTGGAATGATGCTTCAACACTGCCGGTTAAAGCTTCACCGCTTATATTGTAAAACCTTATTATTAGCCCCTCCCCGTCCTCCCACTGTTTGACCGCGCTGACAATGAGGCTTTCAGGCTCAACTCTCAGGAGGCTCATGCTGCTCGGCAGTTTCCCCTTAGGGTTTAAAACCGGGATGCTGAGAGGCGGGTATGCGAATCCCCTAGCCTGCATGAATGTTTTAGAATCAAGCCAGTCATCCTCGTGAAGTATTACGGAGTATTCGAAAACCATTCTCCTCAGACACTGGGCTCCGGGCGTGGGTAAACCTGGCCCGGCAGGCCCCCTCCTTGTAGAGAGGTCGCTTCTCGAAAGCCAGCCCACAGCCCTAACGAGCGTAAGGTATATTGAAACACCCTTCGGGCTCTTCCTAACCTCGTATTCCGGAATCCCCCTGTTAGCCACTGTTAAGCCCTTTGAGCCATCGTTGACGTCAACCCAGGTGAGCTGGGGGTGGGTTGTCGGCGGGTTCTCCACCCAGTTGTCCCCCTTGCTGGCTGGTTCAACAGGTCTCTCGATAACCTGGTAGTGATAGTCAGCGTAAGACTTTTCAGCCGCTACGTCTGTTTGGAAAACTACTCTAAGCCTGTGGTCCATCGCCCTGTTGTCAACCTCAGTCTTAAAGTCAATCCTCCTTGAGCCCGGCATTATTGAAACCTGTGTCGAAACAGGCACCTCGACCTCTTCAACGCTTCTCCGCTGACCCTCCAAGCGGGCGGGTATTCTCATCTTCAGGCTGATATTAATTAGAGCCCTCGTTCCAAGGTTTCGCGTCTCAACCCTAGCCGGGTTCTCCATGCTTGAGATAACCGGGTTATGCTCGGCGGGGGGTGAGAAATTATACTCGTCCCCAGCATCGCCTTCATCCATGAAGAAGTTAACGCCCTCTAGAACCCTGCCCGTATTCTTCTCCACGATTCTCAACACGCCTCCTTTCTCAGGGTCGGCTTCAACCCTTATAAGAGAGTTTTCAACATGAAAATCCCCTGTTCTAAGCTCCCCGCATGCTGACGGCTCACCCTTAACCACGGAGTAAACCCTGTATCCCAAGGGTGGAAGATTCGCGGTGAACTCGATTCTACACGCGTCCCCCCATGCGGCCGCGTCCTGAGGCGGTTCAGACACGTGTGTCGCAACCACGGCATCCCCGTCGTGAACCAAATACTTGTCTAAGGGCAGTGGCACAACCACCGAGACGGGTTCAGTCCTCTGCCAGTTTAGCGTGTTGAAGACAACGATTTCGGCGAGCGAGTCAACCCTAGGCCTTGAAACCAGCCTCGCCACTGCTGACGCTGCTTGAAGCAAGATGCTTGAAGCCCCCTCTGTGACGCTGACGAATCTAGCCTCGTTCTCGTCGTGAACATGATCCACCCCGCTGCCGTAAATACTGTCGTGCGCATGGTTCAACAACAGGTTTTTCCAAAGCCTTGTTAGGAGCCCACTGGGGTAGGCTGCTCCCGCAAAGATTTTCGCGAACATGCATAATGGTTCAGCGTACAGCTCCAGCTCGGCCTGAGCCCTGAAGTTCAGCTGCTTAAGATAAACGCGTGTCGAGTATACGCCTGCAAGCGTGGGGGAGAAGCGTGCACCCCTGAGCTCCCCCTCAAACACCTGTAGGCCCGACGCATGCCTCCTAACCTCTTCCAAATAGCTCTCAATGTCTGAATGCTCAGCCAAAATATCCTTCTCCACCTCGTTCAGAAACCCTATTATCCTGGTTATGCTTGATTGCGGCGGCATGTGGTCACACCCGTTCATAAGCAGGATGCTGTCGCACACGCTAAGCGGCTTCAGCCTGTTTACAACGCTAACAACCCTCCTCCTAGCGGCTTCGAAGTCGGGCTCAGGCTCCTCCTCGTAAACCCCCTGCTGAATGGTTCCCCAGCCGAGTGGAGACCGCCAGTAGTAAGCGTCCCACGGCCTGGAGACGCCCAGCATGTTCGCGTTGCAATAACCCATTAAGAGGTGGACCGCAATCACCTCGCTGCCATCAGGCCCCCTGTAGAGGAATTGAGTCTTAAGCCTCTCCCCCTCGTCCCCCATCCCTCTTGTGAAGACGAAGCTGTCTATTCCGAAGCCGCGGAGTATCTGGGGGATCTGGGGAATGTGGCAGAAGGTGTCTGGAAGATACCCTACTTTCATAAGGCCTCCGAAGCTTAGAGACAGCCTGCACCCTATCAGGAGGTTCCTAACCAGGGCCTCGGGGCTGACCAGGGCCTCATCAGACTGGGTGAACCATGGCCCTATTTTCAGCCTTCCCGAGGAGACGAGACGCCTAATCCTCTGCTCATCCTCAGGCTTCGCCTCCAAATAGTCTTCGAGAATGCTGGCTTGGCCGTCGAGCATAAAGCATTTAAACCGAGGGTCTTCATCAAGAATTTTCAGAGTCTTCTCAACAACCCTCACCAGCCTAACCCTGTATTCTTGGAAAGACAAGTACCATTCACGGTCCCAGTGCGTGTGTGAAACCACGTGGACCCTAGTAGGCATTTCACCTACTACTTGTCTTCCCGATTATAAAAAGGTAGTCTCGAACCCGGTTTAGCTTGAAGAATCGCCTTGTCGCTGCATGGGGCTGTCGAGCCTGGGTGTCGACCTGATCCAGACGCTCATGGGGCCTGGTTCACGGTTTGCCCAAGCATAGTAAGGTATCGCTAAGAATCCTGTTTTACGAGCCTTAGCCGGGTTTAAGGCCCGGTATAGGGAGTCTTGCCCCCAGTCGGAGTCCGCCACGTACCCCTCCCCTCTGATCACCATGACTCCGTCAAGCAGGTTGGGGGCCCATTCTGCTTGAAGCACCGCGTCTTCAGGTATTAAAAGATCCCAAACGTCGAAACCAGTATTGTCAACGCTCTCTAAACAGTATACTAGCGGCCCCCTGCTCAAAGCCATTCTACCCAGGTTCTCGTAGACAAGCGGGTTGCATGATGTTTTTCTAACCCCCATTTGAAACGACAATTCTATTCTGTCACCGTCGTTCCAGCTTCTGCTAAGCTTAAAGTAGGATCCCGGCTTTATTTCTTCACTAATCTTCAACCCGTTTAGGCTTGCCTCTGTATCCCCGCTCCAACCCGGTATGCGGAGATACATGGAGAAATCCAGCTCATGCTCCAGGCTTAAAGCTATTTCAACCCTCCCATCCCAAGGGTAATTCGTTTTTTGAACCATCCTTACAATATTGTCTTTAAACCTGAGGCGGGCAGTATTCTCGTCGTACATGTTCACCCATATGCCTTCTTCTGAAAGGCTGTAGAAGTAGCCGGGGAGACTGGCTACGAGCCTAGCCACGTTCGGCGGGCAGCAGGCGCATTCAAACCATTTCCTCCGCCTGTGTCTACCACGGTCTGCAAGCGGGTTCACGTAGAAATACTCTTTTCCGTCTAGCGAAATACCCGCTAACACGCCGTTGTAAAGAGCCAGCTCCATCACGTCGACAAACTTAGCGTCCCCGCTTGCGAGAAACATTCTCCAGTTCCACATGAAGCTTGCTATTGCAGCACAGGTCTCAGCGTACGCTTGAGCATTCGGCAGCTCATAGTTGAATCCGAATGCCTCCCCATCGTAACGCGAACCAACGCCGCCAGTAACGTACATTTTGCACTTCACCATGTTGTTCCAGAGCCGTTCTAAAACACTCCAGACCTCTTTGTCCCCCGTCTCCATGTAAAGGTCCGTAGCCCCACAGTTCAGATACAGCGACCTGACGGCATGCCCAACGATCTCGTCGAGCTCCTTGAACGGCTTATGGTCTATCCGGTTAACGTCGCCACCCGCTATTCCCCTTCCACGGTTATCTATGAATTTTTTAGCCATACTTAAGTATCTGTGGTCACCAGTCTCCCTGTAGAGTTCAACCATCGCCATCTCTATCTCAGGGTGTCCCGGTGCCCCCGGCTTCCCATCTGGGCCGAAGACTCTCAATATGTGGTTTGCGAAACACACGGCAGCGTTGAAAAGCTTCTGGTCTCCAATGGCTCTGCGAAGAGCAATAGCTGCCTGAATCAAGTGTCCAGCGCAATATAGTTCGTGATCGCGCGCAAGGTTCGACCAGCGTTTAGCCTTGTTCTCAAACGTGAAGAAAGTATTCAGATAGCCGTCCTCGTCTTGAGCTGCACATATATCGTCAACAACTTTCTCAACCAGGCTGTAAAGTTTCTCGTCAAACCGGGATGCGAGAAGGAACCCGGCGGCCTCAACCCACTTGTAAACGTCTGAATCGTTAAAAACCAGTCCTTGGAAATCACCCTTCTCCTTGCCGGCTGCCCTTCTGAAATTGTAAATCCTGCCAGTGTTTTCAAGAAGCTCATACTGGGATGGAATCGTCGCCTCTCTAAGCTTATTCAAACGTTTAGCCCAGAAACCGTCCTTCAGCTCAACCTCCTCCACCGGGACTGGACGCAGCTTAGCGTAAGGGCTGTTCGAAGTATCCACTACTCGAGTAGGCAAGGCTCTTTCAAAGAAGCTTCAAAGTTTTAAAAACCTTCCGTTCTACTTAAGCGTGGAACCATGGTGCTGGCTTGCTTCCCTTGGGAGCGCATTGTTTATATGCTTCAAGACAGGGGGGAAACCCGGCCGATGGCTTGTAATAAGGCTGGACATAGTCTTCCGGGCCTTATAGAAAACGAGGCGGAGCTTGAAGAAATCCTAACCCGGCCGATGCCTGAGACTGTGAAGGCTGTTTCACAGGTTGACGGGGACATCCTGGTTCTAGGAGTCTCCGGTAAAATCGGCCCGACGCTCGCGAGGCTTGTGAAGAGGGCTGTTGACGAGGGTGGTTTAGCCAAGAAGGTTATCGGGGCATCGAGGTTTTCAACCCCCGGCTTAAGGGAGGAGCTGGAGAAGACTGGGGTGGAAACAGTTTCTTGCGACCTTTTGGAGGAAGAATGCTTGAAAAGGCTTCCAGAGGCTTCCAACGTGATATACATGGTTGGCAGGAAGTTCGGCACTGAGGAGGACAGTTCACTAACCTGGGCTGTAAACACGCTGATCCCAGCGATGGTTGCGAGAAGGTTCAGGTCTTCCAGGATAGTGGTGTTTTCAACAGGAAACGTTTATCCTCTGGTCCCCCTCTCCTCCTGCGGCGCGGATGAGTCGACTCCCCCAGGCCCCGTGGGGGAGTATGCTCAATCCTGCTTGGGGCGTGAAAGGATATTTGAATACTTCTCTAAGAAATACGGTTTGAAAACTCTTTTCCTAAGGTTGAATTACGCAGTAGAACTGAGGTACGGCGTTTTACTGGACGTGGCTCAGAAAGTTTTCGAAGGCCGTCCTGTCGACTTGAGAATGGGTTATGTCAACGTTATATGGCAGGGGGATGTTAACAATATTGCCGTCCGCTCCCTGCAGCTCTGCGAGTCTCCTCCCGAGGTGATTAACGTTACTGGTCCAGACGTTGTTTCAGTAAGATGGTTGGCGGAGCAGTTCGGAACCATATTTCGGAAGGAGCCTGTTTTCAGGAACATGGAGATGGAAAAAGCCTTGTTGAGCAATGCTTCAAAATGCTTCAGGCTATTCGGCTGCCCAACAGTCACGATTGGGCAAATGATAAGATGGGTTGCCCACTGGGTCATGATAGGAGGCTGCACGTTCAACAAGCCTACTCACTTCGAGGTTGCCGACGGAAAATTCTGAGCATATTAAAGATGTCAATTACCATCAAGCATCTATGATTCATCACTCATATTTTTTAAAGCCGTTTGAAAACGCTTAAAAGAAGGCCCGCCCCTTTTCCCCCGGATGCGTTTAACGACAACCGTTATTGGGAGTCTTCCAAGGCTTCATGAAGACCTTAGGGAGGCGATTCGGCTTGCTGTCGACCTGCAGGTTGATACAGGCATAGATATAGTGTCAGACGGGGAGCAGAGGACAGACATGCTTTCCTATCTTTCAAACTCGATGCAGGGTTTGAAGACGAATGGTGAAAAAATCTCAATAACGGGCAGAATAAGGCCTGTGGAAAATATTGAGGAGTCTTTCAGGGTTGTCGACTTTCTTGAAGCAAGAAAACGTATTGCTGAAAAAGGTTATTCAAATGGCTTAAAGATAGGCATAAGTGGGCCTATAACCTTCGGGTTTTCAGCGGCGCTGAGGAACCCCGGCCCCTATGGTAATGTTAGGAACATTGAGCTCTATAATGATGTTGCTCTCGTTGTAAACAGGGTGGCGAGGCTCATTCAATCATATGGTTGTATGATCCAGTTTGATGAACCGGGTGTGAGCGCTGGTTTTCTAGATCCGGCGAGGATTCTTGAGCCGATTGAAATCGCGACTGAAGGACTGGAGCCGAGGCTGACAAGCATACATGTCTGCGGCAAGCTTAATCTGAAAACAGTGAGGTGTCTAACAATGGTGAGAAACGTGGGAGTCCTCAGTTTAGAGTTTGCAGGCTCGCCTGGAAACATTGACCTTCTTTCTAGAAGCGTTCTTGAGGACAGCGCTAAAAGAATTGGAGTGGGATGCGTGAGAGTGAACGTGCTGTCGAAGGATGATCTGACTACTCCTGAAAGCGCTGTGGGGGTAATCGGGAAAACAGTTTCTAAAATTGGTTTCGAAAACGTGGCTTACATTCATCCTGATTGCGGGCTGCGTAGGACTGAACGGGACCTGGCTTTCCTGGTTCTTAGAAACCTTGTAGAGGCTTCTAGAATGCTTGACGCTTAATCCGGAAAAGCTTAAAAATTAACTATTTTTTTAATACTCATGGGGAGCCCCGCCTTTCTAGCCTTTGACCTTGGGGCGGAAAGCGGCAGAGCCTTAGTCGGAATGCTAGCCGAGAATAAAATAAGGGTGGACGAGGTCTACAGGTTTCCAAACGTTCCTGTAAAAATAGGGGGCAGCATATTCTGGGATGTTTTAAGAATATGGAGTGAGATGAAGAATGCTGCCTCCATAGCTGGCTTCAAGCTGGGTGGAACCCTTGAGTCTATTGGCGTCGACACGTGGGGCGTAGACTTCGCGCTTCTAGACAGTAACGGCGAGCTCCTCGGAAACCCGCACCACTACAGGGATCCTAGGACGGAACGCGCTTTCGAAGAAGTGTTTAAGAAAGTCTCTAGAGAGGAAGTCTACTTCAGAACCGGGATACAATTTCTAAGGCTGAACACTCTTTACCAGCTTTACTCGCTCGTGTTAAACAGGTCTTCAACCCTTAATGCTGCAAGCAAATTCCTTATGATGCCGGATTTGTTTAACTACTGGCTTTCCGGCGTAATGGTTTCAGAGTTTTCAGACGCCACGACCACCCAATTCTTCAACCCTTCTAAGGACAACTGGGACTATGAACTCCTGGAGAAACTAGGGGTTCCGACGCATTTTCTACCGGAGATAGTTAGGCCTGGGACAGTGCTCGGGGAAATGCCTGCTAGCCTTGCTGAAGAGCTTAAGCTTAACGGCAGGGTTTCGATCGTAGCCCCCGCCTGCCACGACACTGCTTCCGCTGTCGCGGCTGCGCTTCTCGAGGGCGACGGATCGGCCTACATAAGTTCAGGAACATGGTCTCTAGTTGGAGTTGAGGTGGATAGGCCGATTATTAGCCGAAAATCGTTAGAGTATAACTTCACTAATGAAGGCGGTGTTTTCGGAAAATTCAGGTTTCTACGCAACGTTCAAGGAATGTGGCTGGTTCAAGAATGCAGGAGGATCTGGGTAAGCCAGGGCAGGGAATACTCGTACGACGAGCTAACTCATCTCGCAAGCAAGTCGAGAAGGTTCATAGCTTTCATCGATCCTGATGACCAAAGGTTCATGGCTCCGGCGAACATGGTGGAAGAGATAATGAGCTACTTGAACGAGACTAACCAGGAGAAACCCAGGGACGAGGGTGAGCTGGTTAGAATAATTCTTGAAAGCCTAGCTTTCAAATACAGGCTTGTTTTAGAGAGGATAATGGAGTTGACGGGGAGCAGAATAAACCGGATTAACATCATCGGAGGCGGTTCTAGAAACTGGCTGCTAAACCAGCTCACTGCAGACTTCACCGGTATTAGGGTGGTTGCCGGGCCCGTGGAGGCTACCTCCATCGGCAACATTCTCATGCAGGCGTACGCAATGGGTTTCGTTAAATCTCATAAGGATATAAGGCGGATAGTTGGAAGCTCGTTTGAATTTAGAGAATTCGAGCCGGAGCGTGAAGACTTGGTTGAGGATGCTTACGCTCGTTTCTGCTCCATAGCTGAAAAACCCGGCAGCTAAGGGAAAAGGCCGTCGGGAAATATTGTAAAGGAAATCATTTTCATCTCAACCGACTAGGTTATGGTAGGAGCACTATAAAACTTATAACGTCGGAGAACATATGTGAAAGCGTGAAAGCCCGCGGGACCATTATCATCATGCTTGTTTTCTCACTAGCTGTTTGTGTTTTAGCTTGGGCACCTTGGCTTGACAACGAGGAAATACATGACCGGGTTCTTAGGGAGAAGGGATGGATAGACGGTACGATTCGGCCTGTGGAAAACATCATAGCGAGTGATGATGCGCTGAGGGATATGATAGAGTATAGCAGGAGCCATGTTGTAACCGATGTAATCCTGATTCGTGATTATAATGTGAAATGGGCTCCTTTCGGAAGATGGGTTGCAAGCTGCGAAGGCGCCTATTACGTGACTTTCTGGGGGGATATGGCCTTAGATAAGCATCAACTTCCAACGGGTTTCCGCGCGCTAGCCTTGAGACAGGCCTAGTTCTTTAACTATCTGCGCAGCCTTCTCCTCACCGACTGCACGCTTCAAATCCTCCATGGATTTCCCGCCTCTCCAAGAGTTCACTATGTTTAAAACAAGCTCTCTAACCCCGGGGTTAAGGTCTCTCAGAGCAACCTCTACACGTCTTCTCCTGTTTAGAATATCATCCGGCCTGTGAACTACCCCCATTCCGACTAAATACTCTCGCTGGAAATATAAAGCTTTATGGCGATATTACAGGCGTCCACCCGAAGAAATCGAGTTTAACTGCTTCCCCTGGTTCTGCAGGCGCGAAAATAATTCTCAATCCAACAGCCTTGCCTTTCAACACGCTTATTTCAAAAAGGTCTTTTAAAACACCCTCTATAAGCCTGCTGGGCGCATCGTCTGAAACCACAGTCATGTCAACCCCTGAAACGCATGCTGAAGCCAAGTGTACAAGATCCCTGAGCTTAACATCTCCGGCTGCCACTCTTTCCTTCAGGACATTGTCTTCAGCAACCGGCAGCATAACCTCGTTGTAGCCTGTCGCCTTTATTCCCGCTGTTTTAACAGCGTTCCCTATCAGGCTGTTTATCTCTCTGATCGTGCTGAAGGTCCCTGGCAGCGGTATTTTAACCCCGGAGGCGAACTCAACTATCTCTGCAACGCTTTCCTCCATCCATGGCGATAGTGAGGCGTCTATCCCGTAGTAGTTTACCCCGAGCCTCTCTGAAAGCCTCAGACCAACCTTCTCGGTTGAAGCGTAGACTTCAGCCAGAATGTCTTGGAACTGGCTGAGAAGCTTGTGTCTGAGGAGGCTCGGGTATAGTAGGGATATTGCCAGCCCCTCTTCGCCATGCAGGTTGCACGCCGACGGGAAGTAGGGCGTAACTATTTCTCCACCCATGTTGACGCATATCTTGCTCCCATTGGAAGGGTTTTTTTCACAGGCTTTCCTTAAAACGTTTTCAACGCTCTTAACACTGTTTACGCTCCTCATGTTTATCGACACGTAGAGCCCGTTTTCCGCAACCTCCGCAACCTCCTCTAAAGCCGGATGCTTATCCTCAACCTGGCCTATCGAAACATAGTTGACAACATTCAGGTCAAGAAGCTGAGAAGCCCTTTTCATAGGGGTCTCCTGGCTCTCTAGGGGTGGAAGCGCAACCCTGGTGCTCCAAACGCTTTCCGATAGAAACATTGATTCAATGTTGAATGAAAGCATTGAACCCAGGTTGAAAATACGCTCCCTGAGTCTCTGCGAGTCTCCAGAAGATACGAAAAGCGTCACAGACCTTATTTTCATTCCGAGTTATGAGTACGTCTCCTTTTAAAAGGCTTTCTTACCATAGTGGTCTCCGGGTTGTTTTATTTAAAAGATTTGAGCGTTGGAAAAACAGATTTTGAAAAGAATGCTCTGCTTTAAACAATGGTTCGATGAGAATAGTGAGTGGGCCGTAGGCAAATGCCCACGGGTATTTGTCTCGAGGAAGCCCTGAGCCGGGAGCCTCAGGCTAAGAAGCTGGGAATCATACGCTAAGGCTCAAAAAGTTTATTAAATTCCCTGTGTTTCCCCCGCCGGGTTGTCAGTAATCCAGCTGATAAAGGACAGGGCTAGGCGGAGGCCGATGAGGATTGTCCTGCCGGAGCCTGAGGATGAGAGGATACTTAGGGCGGCTGCAGCCTCTTCGGAACAGGGTGTTGCAAGACCGGTTCTTCTAGGCCCAAGGGAAACTGTGGATAAGAATGCTTCCCAACTGGGCTTATCCTTAACCGGGGTTGAAGTTCTTGAGCCCTTGGCGTCAGGCTATTTGGACGGCTTCGTCGAAGAGTATTGCAGGGCTAGGGAGGAGAAGAGTGTCAGCGAGGCTGTTGCGAGAAGAATACTCAGCAGGCCGCTCTACTTTGCATGCATGATGGTTAAGACTGGTCTGGCTGACGGCATGGTTGCCGGCGCCTCCACCACTACTGCTAACGTTATTAAGGCCAGTCACCTTGTAATCGGGTACGAGGAGGGGGTTGAAACACCGTCCAGCTTCTTCATAATGGAGACCGGTAAAACAAGCATCGGTGAAAACGGTATCCTGGTTTATGCTGACGCTGCCGTAAACCCGGACCCGACTCCGGAGCAGCTTGCGGAAATAGCTGTAGCCACTGCTAGAAGCGTAAGGAGGCTCCTGGGATGGGAGCCGAGGGTTGCGATGCTCTCCTTCTCAACCAAGGGTAGCGCTATACACCCGCTTGTGGATAAGGTGGTTAAGGCTACGGAGATCGCTAGGAGGAAGGCGCCTGAAATCAAGGTTGACGGGGAGCTTCAGGCTGACGCGGCGCTAGTAATGGAGGTGGCTAGGAGGAAAATGAAGGAGCCTGGGCCGGTCGCGGGGAGGGCGAACGTCTTAATATTCCCAGACCTGGATGCTGGAAACATCGCTTACAAGCTTACTCAACACGTGGCTGGGGCTGGAGCCTACGGGCCTATCCTGCAGGGTTTCAAGAAGCCTGTCAGCGATCTTTCCAGGGGCGCTAAGGTTGAAGACATCGTCGGGGTCATTGCGGTGGTCTCTGTTCTAGCGCAGTCAGCCGGGTGAGAGGGTTGCCGGGTAAGATACTTGTAGTAAACTGCGGCAGCTCCTCAATAAAGTATAAGCTTTTCGACGCCGACTCGCTGAAAGGCGTTTCCAGCGGGCTGTTGGAGAGGATTGGGAGCAGGCCGGCTTTTCTGAGGCATGAGACTGGTGGAGCCTCGGCAAAGAGAGAGGTTGATGTTTCCAACCATAGACAGGGCTTGGAGCTTATTCTAAGGGTTCTCCTCGAGGCTGAGCCAAAGGCTATTGGTTCGCTCGAGGAGATCGTCGCCGTTGGACACAGGGTTGTTCACGGCGGGGATTCTTTCTTCGAATCCATCCTTGTCGACGAGAAGGTTCTTGAGGCCCTTAGGAAATGGTCTCACCTGGCGCCCCTCCATAATCCTCCCAACATAGCGGGCATAGAGGCTGCGCGAAGCCTTCTTCCAAGGGTTCCTCAGGTAGCCGTGTTCGACACTGCTTTCCACCAGACTATGCCTGAAACCGCTTATCTCTACGCCATACCTTTTGAGCTTTACGAGAAGCTGGGGATCAGGAGGTATGGTTTCCACGGGACAAGCCACAAGTATGTTGCTCAGAAGGCTGCTGAAATCATTGGAGAGCCTATTGAGAAGCTCAGGATAATAACCTGTCATCTCGGCAATGGGTGCAGCATCACCGCCGTTAAGAACGGCCGCTCAATAGACACTAGCATGGGCTTCACGCCTTTGGAGGGCCTGGTCATGGGGACTAGGAGTGGTGACATAGATCCGTCGATAGTCTTCTACCTGATCGGGGAGGGCTTCTCCCCAAGGGAGGTTGAAGACATGCTTAACAAGAAGAGCGGGCTACTTGGTGTTTCAGGCGTTAGCAACGATATTAGGGATGTTGAGAGGGAGGCTGAGGCCGGTAGCAAGAGGGCTAGGCTCGCGCTGGAGATCTTCGCATACAGGGCTAAGAAGTATATAGGCGCCTACGCCGCGGCCCTAGGCGGGTTCGACGTGCTCGTCTTCACAGGGGGGATAGGTGAGAATGATCCTCTCATGAGGAGAATGATATGCGAAAACATGGGTTTCCTAGGGTTGGAGATCGACGAGGAGGCTAACAGGTCCACGGTTGGCAAAACCGGGGTTATAAGTGGGGAGCAGTCTAGGGTTAGGGTTCTAGTCATACCGACTGACGAGGAGCTTGCTATAGCTGAGGAGACTAGGAAACGCTTATTAAACCATTAAAAGCATAGCGTTGGCAGCGGTGGGAAGAATTGAAGGTCTGCCTGTTCGAGGATGAGAAGTTCGACCTGCTCTACCCGTTAACGCTCACAAGGGCTTCTTTCGAGCTGAGATGCGGGTCTATGACCCTGGTTGAGAGAATCAGGAGGATCAACCCTGGTATAGAAGCCTCGTTTTTTCTAAGGGACCACTTGGCGCCTGTTCTTAGGGAAAGGCTTGGAAACGCTGTTGTGAACAGCCTTGAAGACCTTGGTAGGGATGACGTTATTCTGGTTAACGGCAGGTGGCTTCCCGAGCACGGTCGCCTCCCGATCGAGGGGGATGAGACTGTTGCCACGTGCAGGGGTGACGTAGTGTATGTTCGCGCGAAGAGGGAAACAGTTAGGAAAAGCCTCTCCGACAGCCTTCAGAAGACTATTGAGAACCTGAGGTCTGAGCTCAGCGTCGAGAAGGTTGAAGCCCGGATGGTGGAGTATCCTTGGCACCTGGTCCAGTATAATCATGAGCTGCTTAAGGAGGATTTTGAAGCATACTGGTCTAAGAGGGAGGGGGTTAAGGCTATGGGGGAAATGGTTTCAGTCGTCGGCGATAAGAGCCTGCTCCAGGTTAGTAGGAGTGCAGCCATACATCCTTTCGTCGTGCTGGACACGAGCTCCGGCCCAATAATGGTTGACGACGGCGCCAGGATATACCCGTTCAGCCGCATAGAGGGCCCCTGCTACATTGGCAGAGACACTTGGATAGTCCGTGGAAACATTAGGGAGGAGACGAGCATAGGGCCTGTCTGCAGGGTCGGCGGTGAGGTTGAGGCGAGCATCATCCAGGGTTATTCGAACAAGTATCACACGGGTTTCCTCGGTCACGCTTACGTCGGCGAGTGGGTTAACATAGGTGCTCTCACCACTAACAGCGACCTGAAGAACGACTATAGCACTGTCGACGTGTACGTGAAGGGGAGGCTTATGGACACGGGGGACCTGAAGGTCGGCAGCTTCATCGGGGATCATTCTAAGTTTGGCATAGGCTGCCTGCTGAACACCGGGACCGTAGTGGGGGCGGCGTGCGTAATGCTAGGGGGAGAGGTTCTTCCAAAATATATTCCGAGCTTCTGCTGGTACGCGGATGGAAGGCTGAGGAGGGGCGCTGGCTTCAGGAGGACTGTTGAAGCGGAGAGGAGGGTTATGTCTAGGAGGTCGGTAGTAATGTCGGAGAGCTACGTCAAGATGCTTGAGAAAATATATCAGGACACTAAGGAGGAGAGGGAAACTTTAATAAGGAAGGCTGAGATGAGGCTGCAACAGGGAGGTCTATAGAATGTCGGTTGAGGAGGAGGTTAAGAGGATCATAGCTGAACACTTCCGCGTCAGCGTTGAGAGCCTGAAGGATGATACTTCCCTGGTCGACGACCTTATGGCTGAATCTATAGACACTGTTGAACTGATCGCAACCTTCGAAGAGGCTTTCAACCTGGAGATTCCTGAGGAGGAGGCGGAGAGAAACCAGACTGTCGGGCAGGTTGTGGAGTACATAAAGGCTAAGCTTGCTCAAGCGGGGCGCTGCTAAACGTATCTCCAGCAGGCTTGATAATCGGGGTTGGCGTGGATGTTGTTTCGATAAGCAGGGTTAGGAAGGCGGTAGAAAGGCATGGGGAAAGTTTCCTCAACAGGGTTTTCACGGAGAGAGAGCTTGAACATTGTTTTCAATCGGGATATCCTTACGAGAGGCTGGCTGCCAGGTTTGCCGCTAAGGAGGCGGTTTTCAAAGCAATAGGCCACGCTAGCAGGAGCCGGCTGGGCTGGAAGGGTGTTGAAATCGAGGCGGGTGGCTCAGGGGCTAGGGTTGTAATGAGTAAACCCCTGACCAGTATTCTCCGCGAGAAGGGTGCGAGAAACATTTTGATCAGCTTGAGCCACGATAGGACGAGTGACGTTGCTATCGCTGTAGCAGTGCTTCTCGCATGATTATCAGGCTACTCTGGCTGAACACGTTTCCCCGGCGCACGCAAAAAGCGTGTGAAGTTTTCTAGAGTCCTCCAACCAGAGTCTTCGCAAACCCGATTACTTTTTTCGCCAGGCTCCTCGCCTCCTCCATGCTGATCCTCGCCTCCTCCCAGTTTCTCCAGGTTTCGAAAACCGTTTCAACTATCTGCGTATCCGGCAGCCCGCTATACTCCTTGAGAAAGTCTTTAACGCTTTTCTCAATATTGTTCACGTAGACGCCCTTAATGTTTAGCGCAGCCTGTACAAGGCGTAGTGCTGTCTCAACCGCTTCGTAAGCCAGAAGATCCGGCAGCTGCTCCGCGGTGAAGTCGTAACCGCCGGAGTTATACTCTGCCAGCATTCTCTGCTCATCCATTTCAACAAGCTTCTCCAAGCGTTCAACCCTCCGGTAATAGTTTTCCCAAACCGTTTTACCGTTTTCCTTCAGAGCCTCCTTGGCGGATTCTGAAAAGCCCTGTTTAAACAGCCTTTTTTCAAACGCCTTTTTCAAGGCAAGCATGAATTCATCCGTCTTCACAACCCTGTAGGTTTCACCGTCCAGTTTTCCGATTACGCTGCGTAAAACCGGCATTTTAACCTCCTCCCTAACATGGATGGCTACGAATAACGGCCTTGCTTTACAGCCTTCCACAAGCCTCTTCAACTCCTTCAGAATATCTGTTGAAGCCGAAGCGTAGAGTGAAGTGTGAACGTAAGGAGTATTTTTGGCGAAGACCGTTGGCTCGAAGGCTGACCCCGCGTAGCCGTGCAGAAAACCGTAGCATTTTTCAATCTTTTCAGCATAGGCCTCAGGGACCTTAGGGTCTTCAAGCTCCTGGTAAGCCACTCTAGGGTCACGGTTCATGATCAGTATTGACCTTAAATCACACGCCTCCATACGCCTCCTCGTATGCTCGAGAAACTCGTCGAGACGCTTGTTAACGCTTGGTGCAGTGTAGCCGGCTCCAGAGGGCCCCGCTATGAAATAGTCGTTGGTCGTCGCAGTCCTGTAGTAGTATTCAAGCATCCCGGGCGCCAGGTCCAGCAGCAGTGGCTGAACCTCCCACGTGTAGGGGAATCTTCCCCTCTGGCTGTCAAGCCAGTTCAGGTTTTGAAAATTGTTCATGGCCCAAACAGCATCCCCGTCTGACTGGATGAAAACCACGTAAACCTTGTCCTCTAACACTACCCTGCTAGCGTGCTTCTGTTTAAACTTGAAACCGGTTTTTATGCCCGCGTGGACAGTCAGGTTTGGAGACTGCAGGTTGCAGAGCACGAAGAAGCCGTTTCTAGAGGCTCTCGCGACAGCCTCAGACTCCAAGTCCCTGATGCAATGCCATCCTAAAACCACTCCAAGCGAGTTGAAGGAACCGAGAATCCTGTCGAAGAATTCTGCTTCGCAGCGGTCCCTAGCCTTCGTGGAAAGGTCGAAGGAGAATGCTTTAACCGCAACGAGATAGTCTCTAACATGATGCTTGTTCGTGAAGGATGTTAAAGGAGGGTCTACGCATACGCTTCCGACAATCCTCCTGTTGCACTGTTGCAACAGGTTTTGAAAAGCCCACTCGTAGGCTTCAAGCCTGCTTCCCCATCTCCCCCTGAAGTCGGCAGCCTTCTTGAAACCGGCTTCAGAAAGCTTTTCCGCAACCTCTGGGGAAGCTGGTACCAAGTTGTGAATGCTGCCATACGTCATCGCGACGTTCGCAGAGTGCAGCATCCCTTCATCATACACCACAAACCCGGATATTTCTTTTCTGAAGGGAAAAAGCAGCTCGTAGAGATCATTAACCTCCTCATGCTTCACCCCGTATCTTCTCCCATATATTGATAGCCACAGCCTGTCCACGTAGTCGTCGAACACGAGGTAGACCCTCGGCTTAACACGGTTGATCAAGCCCTGTGCGCAAGCCATCGTCATCTGTTCATGCCAAGAGTAGGGTCGGGCGTCAAGCACTCTAAGCTTCCCAGGCTTCTTGAAAACCGGGAAGATTCTGTCCTTCACAGCCTGTCACTATTCCTCCGCCTCTCCGCAGACGTATTTAAGAGCATCGCTACCACACGTCTATAGAATTAAGCTTAAGGGCGATTCGCAGCCGTGTTCGTGTCAAGGTTTAAATTTTAATAGTGGGCTTTACTGGGCAATCCGATGGAGCCGTTTAATCAAGCTAAGTATTCAAGTATTCTCGAGGAGAACAGGAGGCGTGTTGAGAAAGCGGCTGAGTTTAAGGAGCCGGACAGGGTTCCAGTAGTCATAGGGCTTGGAGGCCCATACTATGCTAGGCTCTTCGGATACACGTTCGCCGAATACTACAACGACATGAGTATAATGCTGGATGCCCAGGTGAAGGGGTTGAAATGGAGGCTGGAATGGCTTAGAGACGATTTAACGGGGATAGGGGTGCACCTCGACCTTGGAGCCATATCTGAAGGCATAGTTTTCGACTGCAGGGTTGAAATGCCTGATGAGGGAAACCCGTGGCTCAGCCCCTGGATAATACCCCGGATTAAGACTCTCGAGGATATCGATAGGCTGGAGGTTCCGGATCCCCGTCGCCACAAGGGTATTCAGGCCTACTATGAGAGGCTTGAAAAGTTTAGGGAGCTCGCTAGGAAAAACTATCAGGGTCTTCCAGTCGGCGGCTGGCTTCAGATACATCCGCCGGTTTCAGCCGCCGGCTCTCTAATCGGCCCTGAAAAACTATACCGTTGGCTCTACGAGAGCCCCGGCGAGATGCATAGGCTTTTCAGGAAACTGGAGGAAGCCTTCAACACTCTCCAGGAATACTATTACGAGATTTCCGGTTCGGAGCCGGGGAGCCTCGGCTTGGCTGACGATCATTCAGGCTACTTGAATAGGAGGATGTACGAGGAGTTCACGCTGCCTTACAACCTTAGGCTTTACGAGCGGCACGGCGCTAACCATCGGTACCTGCACATGGATTCACATATGGATCACATAACAGACATACTTTTGAACGTTTACAGGATAAACGAGGCTGACGTGGGTGTTGAGAACAATATTAAAACGATTGCTGGAGCATTCAGGGGGAAAGTTTTCTTCAACGGCAACGCGGACTGGAGAGCCCTGTTAGAGGGTTCTCTTGAGAATGTTGAGCTCGAGGTCGAGAAATGCGTTTTCTACGCCGCGCCGGGCGGCGGCTATGTTTTCGACAACGGTGGCGAGACCTATGCCGACATACCTCCCGAAAGATTAAGGTACGAGGTTGAATATGCTAAAAAAGTTGGAAGGTATCCGATCAGGAGAGAGTGCTTCAAACACTTAAACAGGATTTTAAAGCCTTAGCATCGTGTTCCTCAACCAATCCTTATCGGGTATGTCCCGCTTCTAAAGCCTTCGTCAAGCATTGCAAGATAGTTTTCTAAAGGCACGTAGTTGGCTACAGTGTTTCCGGAGCCTAGAGCGTAGGCGCCTCCTGGCGCACACCTCCTGATTATCAGCCTAACATGCTGCCTCAGGCTTTTCTCGGGCAGCTGGACAAGCTTATTCATGTCTACACCGCCAAGCACCGCTATCTTCCCACCGTACTTCTCCTTAACCTCGTAGACCGGCAGTATGTTGTCCTCGAAAGAATGTTTAGCATCTATCTCAACGCTGTCCACAAGATCATCCATGACTGTTCTCCCAGTTTCGTCAGGAGTATACAGGTTTCCGCAGGAATGGATTATGAAGGGGAGTCCTCTCGCATGCGCCAAGCCGGCGAGCCTCCTGTAGTTTGGGAAAACGTATTCTCGCAGGATCCTGGGGGGTAGGAATGTGCCAGTCTTATAGCCAAGGTCATCGCCCATTCTCAGGGCATCAACAAGCCCCTCCCTGACTATTGTCTCGTCTAAGGCAAGTATGAGTGAGGCAGTCTTGCTGAACATTTTTTCAACAAGCTTTCTGTCCAGATGCACAGCCCTGCAGAGGTTTCCAAGGCCCATCAGCCAGCTAACGTGCTCGAAGAATCCTCCGGCAACTCCCCCAACAATCCCCATGCCTTCAGGCAGTTTTCTCCTAAGCCTTTCAAACACTGAAAAATCCAGGGCTTCCTCCGGGTTGGGCCAAGGGTATTTTTCAAAATCATCGAGTGTTTCAATCACTCCCCTGTTCTCATCCTCCCAAGTCCTCTTCCCACGGGAAAGATAGGCAACATCCCTCGTCTGAAGAATATTGGTTCTAGGGAGTTTGGGTGAAACCTCCATGGGGACATAATCGTATCCAAGCCTAGAATAGAAATCAACCAGGGTTTCCAAGTATTTCTCTGAACGCAAGCCTTCCTCGGCTAAAGCCTTGGAAACCGGCTTACCGGTTAACGCTTCAATAACCTCGTTGTCCACGAAGTGCTCGTAGAAAGGCACTCTATCCGGCTCTCCCTCCCTAAGAAGCACTTTAAGCAGCCTGCCCATATTAGGGTTCTTGGACACGTTCCCCCCAGTGTTTCCCAACAATACTTAAGTCTTTTTCAAGCCTACGTGGAAACATTCCAAATAAGGTAAGGCTTAAAGCCTGATAGAAAACCAGCATCCTTCGGCTGTGAGCATCAGGGAGAAGAAGCTTCGAGTCATAGACATGAATGGTTGCGGATGGATCCCGTGTAGACTAGGGATTTTCCCAACGACTTGGAGCAAGTATAGGGAGAAGCTTGAAGAACTGCTCGCCAAGCATTCAAGGCTTTTCCCAGGCTTCAAAAAGGGGAGTGTAGACTTCAGCAACTTCGGAGCCAGGGTTAAGGGGAAAGAGGTCTTGGACGCCTTCGGATGCTTATGGAGGTTTAACATAAGCGGGCTGCAGGGACAGGTTGTGAAACACCCCTTGGAGGATTGGACTGGCCTGGCAAACTATCGTCTACCAGACCCTGAGAAAGGTATTGTTCAGGAGGGAGGGGGCATCGACACTTGGGATGCGGTTGAGGAGAGAATAGAGAGGGCGAGAAGCATGGATGACATTGTTGTTGGAAGCATGCCCCACGGGTTCTTCTTCCAAAGGCTATACTACCTGAGGGGCTTTAAAAACCTGATGGTCGACTTCGCCAGAAACCCTAGTCAGCTTGAAAAACTAATAGAGATGCTTACCGAGTATAATCTAGCCCTAGTTGAAAGGTTCATCAGGCTCAGGGTTGACATGGTTTCCTTCGGGGACGACCTGGGTCTTCAGGACAGAATGCCCATAAGCGTAAAAACATTCAGAAGATTCATCTATCCCTCATACAGAAAAATATTCGGGAGAGTCAGGGATTCAGGGATAAGGGTTTACCTGCATACTGACGGCCACATAATGGAGGTGGCTGATGCCCTTATAGAAGCGGGTGTTTCAGTCTTAAATATTCAGGACCGGGTTAACGGGCTAGACAATATTAGAGAGAGGATCAAGGGGAGGGTTTGCATCGACCTAGATATAGACCGTCAACTCCTTGTTCCCTTCGGCAATCCTGAAGAAATCAGGAGCCACATACGTGAGGCTGTTGTTAAGCTTGGTTCTGAGAAAGGAGGATTAATGATGTATTCAGAGATTCATGCGGATGTTCCGCTTGAAAACATAGACGCGGTTTGCACGGCTTTCGAAAGCCTCATGAATTATTATGGTTGATGCGATGTTTAAAACAATTGTTATCGCTGGCTTCTGCTCATTCAAACCATAACGCGATCATCCTGAGACCTATGATCAGAATAAGTATGCTTAGAGCCCTCCTCAACGCTAAGGGCCTCAGCCTCTTAGAAATCCTTGGACCGAGTAGCCCTCCTGCTGTTGCCCCAATTGCCAGGGGAACACCGTATTCTAGTAAAATGTTTCCTAATGCAAGATGCGAGATTACTCCAGTAATCTTTGTTACTGTCATTCCGAAGACTGCTGTGGCAACGGCAACGTGAGGCGGGACTCCGATCAGCATCATCACGGTAGTGTCTACTGCTCCCCCTCCTATTCCAAACAGCCCTGTTGCAATGCCGCTTAAAACGCTTGCAAGCTGGGATAGGACGAGCTCCAGTGCGCCAAGCTCATACTCATAAATGTTTCCATCCCTATCTGTGAGACGCCGCTTAATGGATATTCTCCGGCTTTTCTTCTCCACGTTTCTATGTTGTTTAACACTGCCTGCCCAGAGCCTCCATGCTGAAGTAAGTAGGAAAAATCCCATGAGTAGGGCTGTGACCCTGGATGGTAGAACAACGACTAAGTATGCTCCTGCCACAACCCCAACCACATCCAGCGTGTCGAAGAGCAGGGCCAGCTTAACGTCAACCCTCCTCTGCCTGAAATACGTGAATGCTGCTGAAAATATTCCGAAGATTATTGCGAAAATACCTGTGCCTGAAGCATATCTTGACTCCAGACCGAAAAGAAGAATCAACGTGGGGACTATTACTACACCACCCGCCAACCCGACGGCTGAAAGCAGCGTTGTAGATGCGAATGCGACAAGGATGAGGCTTATGGCTTCAGCCAGGTTCACGGGAGGCGGAAGATTCCGTAGCAATATAAGTTTTTAAACACCCGGCGTTTAAAGCCGCCAACCCGGTTCACTAACCGAGGCTTCATCCTGTCAAGAACTGTATTAAACGTATGCCAGAAATGGTTGAAACCTATGATCTTGGGCATGGATCATTGCAGAAGAGGTGCGTGCACGCGTCTCATGGGATTCATGCAGGATTGAGAAAAACACGGATATAGGTCTAGGAGGGGAGGTTCTTCTCTGCGATACTCTTGACATTGTTGTCTCAAGCGTTAGGAGTAAGAGTCTTAAGCATGGCGGGAGATGTGTTCAAGCAGAGTCCTTAGGCAAATCATCGAGAGTAACCCTTGCCCAGACTATTCCCTGAGCGGGACTTATAGAGGAGGATGTTACGCTGGATCGTACAGGCTTTACGGAGCATTCAGCAATCCGGATCCGTTATGCCCGAGAAATTCTAGAGGCTTCAATAACTCGCTGATAGTGTTTACCTAACTCTTCTTTAAAATTTTTAAGCACGTTTCCACTTGAACCTGGATAAAGTTTATTTTCTTTTAATGAGTCTGCTAAAGCATGTGCGACACTCTAGTGGCGCTTAAGAATTCAACGAAAGAGGGGATTACGATTTTCGCTAAGAATAGTGACAGGGAGCCTAACGAGCCTCAGGCTTTAGAGTTTTATCCTAGAATGGAGCACGACGAAGAATTTGTAAGCTGCACGTACGTAAAGGTTCCGCAAGTGGAGAGGACGAATGCCATAATTATTTCAAGGCCGGTTTGGATGTGGGGTGCTGAAATGGGTGTTAACGAATTCGGCTTGGCCATAGGAAACGAAGCTGTATTCACGAGGGAGAAAAAGCTGGAGAAGGGTCTCACTGGAATGGATTTGCTGAGGCTAGCCTTGGAGAGATGTAGAGACTCCTATGAAGCCCTGCTTTTCATAGTTAGATATTTGGAGGAATTTGGGCAGGGTGGTAACTGCGGGTTTAAAAGCAAGACGTATTACCATAATTCATTCATAATCTCCGACCCTAAGGAGGCGTGGGTTTTAGAGACCGCTGGGAAATACTGGGTTGCTGAGAAGGTGAAGAACGTGAGGAGTATTTCCAACGCTTTAACCATTAAAAGCAAATGGGACTTGGCCTCGAAAAACGTTGTTGAGCATGCTGTTGAAAAAGGGTGGTGTAGGGACGATAGGGACTTCGACTTTTCGAAGTGCTATTCAGACAAGTTTTACACGCATTTCGCAAGAGGTAGGGAGAGACAAGCCTATACTCAGAGCCTTCTGGAGCAGAAAACGGGTGAGATCGATGTGCATATCGTCAAGAACATTATGAGAAGCCACAGGCTGGGGGAAAACTTTACCCCAGCTAAAGGATCTATGAGGGATGTCTGCATGCATGCCGGAGTACTCACAAGGCCCTCCCAGACCGCAGCCTCCTACGTTGGGCAGCTCTTTGAAAAGGTGCAGATACACTGGTTTACAGCTACCTCGACGCCGTGTATAAGCGTCTACAAACCGGTTTTCATGGAGGCGGGTCTACCGGATTTAAAACTGGCCCCGGGCAGGCTTTACGATTCCGACTCGGTCTGGTGGATTCATGAAAGGCTGAGCAGGAGGATGCTAGGCTCCTTTAAAGAATACTTCTTAAAGATACGTAGCCAAGTAGAGTCTTTAGAGGCTTATCTACATCCGAAGGCCGAGGAATTAAGGTCCGGGTTTCTAAAAGGAGAAACATCCGTCGAGGAATTGAAGAGACTCACCGACGAGGCCTTTGCAAAATCGTTAGAGCTTGAAAAAGGCTTCATCAATGAGGTGAAGCCCAAGCCTTCAGGCTTATTGTTTG
>Ga0315298_1001944_pt1 | contig 36633 bp, 39 predicted proteins | sample WHS_1_MG_FD_203077 | JGI IMG/M metagenome (GOLD analysis project Ga0315298, IMG submission 203077) | Extremophilic microbial mat communities from Washburn Hot Springs, YNP, Wyoming, USA - WHS_1_MG | ecosystem: Environmental > Aquatic > Thermal springs > Hot (42-90C) | place: USA: Wyoming...
CTTCAGGACCTAGCAGAATTGTGATACCATCTTCTTGGCCTTTGGCCATCCGTGGTAAGTCCTCCTTTCTGTTCGCTACGGGGTTCTTACCACCTTATCACTTTTCCACAACTTTCAGCATAGAGCCGGTATGCTATTGACGGGATGTTACTGACAGGATAAAATCTGCTCTGCTATGAGTGCTCCCAAATACAATCCACAAGAGATCGAGAAAAAGTGGCAAGAAAGATGGGCAAAGGATCGTCTCTACGAAGTTAAAGAAGACCCCAGCCGTCCTAAGTTCTATGCGTTGACCATGTTTCCTTACACATCCGGAGACCTTCATATAGGTCACTGGTATGCGATGGCCCCCTCCGATGTCTATGCCCGTTTCAAGCGGATGCAGGGCTATAATGTGCTGCACCCCATGGGGTTCGATGCTTTCGGTTTGCCGGCTGAGAATGCTGCTATCAAACATGGTATTCACCCTTATGAGTGGACGATGAAAAACATAGAAAATATGCGTCGTCAGTTGAAGAGCATCGGCGCTATCTATGACTGGAGCCGTGAAGTGGTCACCTGTTCACCGGAGTACTACAAATGGACGCAATGGTTTTTCCTTAAACTTTATCATGCTGGGCTGGCGTATCGGGCAAAGGCGCCGGTCAACTGGTGTTCTCAGTGCCAGACTGTACTGGCGAATGAACAGGTTATAGGGGAGGGAGTTTGTGAGCGCTGTGGCACCCCTGTAATACGAAAGATGCTTGAGCAGTGGTTTTTCCGCATCACCAAGTATGCTGAAGAGCTTCTGGACTTCAGCAAGATTGACTGGCCCGAGCGCATAGAAATTATGCAGAGGAACTGGATAGGCAAGAGCTTTGGGGCTGAAATATCCTTTGCTCTCGAGTACGAACATGTCCCCGAGAAGGAACTGAGGGTTTTCACTACTCGCCCCGATACTGTTTTTGGTGTGACCTTCTTTGTACTGGCGCCTGAACATCCGCTTGTCCCGCTACTCACTACCCCGGAGCACAGGGCTGAGGTGGAACAATATATCCAGCAGACACAACGGCGCAGCGAGATCGAACGGACTTCGTTGGAGAGAGAGAAAACAGGGGTATTTTTGGGGAGTTATGTGATTAACCGTCTCAACAATGAGAAGGTGCCTATCTGGATTGCTGACTACGTCCTGCTTACTTATGGTACGGGTGCAGTTATGGGTGTACCTGCGCACGACCAGCGAGACTTTGAGTTTGCCAAGAAGTATGGGCTTCCCATCCGAGTGGTAATTGCGCCGCCGGGGTGGTCAGGAGGAGAACTGGAGGCTGCTTACACCGAAACAGGTACCATGGTCAATTCCGGGCAGTTTGATGGCTTACCCAGTGAGCAGGCTTTCGAAGCGATCTGCGATTATCTGGAAGAGAAGGGTTGGGGGAAGCGTGCCATCAGTTACCGTCTACGGGATTGGCTTATCTCGAGACAGCGATACTGGGGCGCCCCGATACCGATAGTCTACTGCGATAAATGTGACATCGTGCCGGTGCCGGAAGAGGATTTGCCAGTGTTGCTGCCTCCAGATGCCGAATTCAAGCCAACTGGGGAATCGCCGTTAAAGTACTGTGAGTCTTTTGTCAATACCACCTGTCCCAGGTGTAAGTCACCGGCGAAGCGTGAGACCGACACCATGGACACTTTTATGTGTTCTTCATGGTATTTTTTGCGTTATACCAGTCCGAATGCTACTGACTACCCGTTTGATAGGGAAAAGATGAAATTCTGGATGCCTGTGGACCTGTATACAGGTGGTGCCGAGCACGCCACCATGCATCTCCTTTATGCCCGATTCTTTACCAAGGCCATCAGGGATATTGGGATTGTGGATTTTGACGAGCCGTTCAAAAAGTTGTTCAACCAAGGCACGATAATCTACATGGGCGACAAGATGAGCAAGTCGAGAGGAAACGTGGTCACTCCTGACAATTATGTTGCGGAGCTTGGTGCCGATGCTGTACGTGCCTACCTTATGTTCATTGGCCCCTGGGAGCTTGGTGGAGAATGGAATGATAACGGAATAGTGGGCATAAGCCGCTGGCTTAATCGGGTCTGGAACCTATCTCTAGGTGAATATAAAGAAAAAACCATCGATGCTGAGGCAGAAAAGGAGTTCAGGCATCAGCTCCACAAAACTATTAAAAGGGTTACACAGTGCATTGAGCGGTTCAGATTTAATGTCATGCTTGCGGCGCTGATGGAATACACCAATTATTTGGGAAAGGTTCAGGAGCAGGGTGCGGTTTCATCTTCGCTGTGGGAGGAGGCTATAACAAAGCTGCTTTTGCTTTTGGCGCCATCCACACCGCATTTGGCAGAGGAGCTGTGGGAGAGAACAGGGCATGCCTACAGTATTCATAACCAGAGCTGGCCGTCGTGGGAGGAGGAATTAGCTAAGGAGGAAGAAATTACCTTGGTGATACAGGTGAACGGTAAGCTGCGTGACAAGGTTGTTGTGCCGGTGTCTATCACAGAGGAAGAGGCCAAAGAGTTAGCCTTGAGCAGAGAGCGAATAAAGCCTTATATAAGCGGCAATAAAATTGCCAAAATCATTTATGTGCCCAGACGGCTGGTCAACATAGTTACAGGATAGAGGACAAGGTCTGCTCCTCTTCAAGCACTCTTTTGTCTGAAAAATTGGCATCGAATCTATCAGTGTAACTCGCTTTTGTGCCGGACTACATCTCCGACTTTCATTCCAATCGATGCTGAGATACGAATGTGTGCCATCGAAATCATGATCGTGGCATGTTAGAATAGTGGCTAATGTATATTGGAGACAAAATTCGAGAAGTACGAGATCGAATCGCCCGGGCTTGTGCCAGAAGTGGGAGGTCGCCTCGAGAGGTGACGCTGGTGGCAGTTACCAAGGGTGTATCATTGGCAATGATAAAGGCTGCTTATGATTGTGGCATTAGGGACTTCGGCGAGAATAGGGTTCAAGAGGCGGAGGGAAAGATAGCGCAACTTGGTGATTTAAGACCAAGCGTAACCTGGCATATGATAGGGCATTTGCAAAGTAACAAAGTCAAGAAAGCGTTACGGATATTTGACATAATACACAGCATCGATTCGTTAAGGCTGGCTGAACTTCTGAGTCGGAGGACTGATAGGACTGTACCAATTTTGCTTCAGGTTAATGTTTCTGGAGAGGTGAGTAGAAGTGGCTTTTCGGTGGGCGAGCTTAACGACGCTTTCCATAAGATAGCCCAGCTAGCGAATCTGAAGGTGGTAGGATTGATGACCATTGCTCCGCCTTCGGCCGACCCTGAAAAAGTGCGTCCGTTTTTCAGGAAGCTGCGCGAGCTGCGCGACGATATGGGGCTGGAGCATCTCTCTATGGGTATGAGCGATGATTTTGAGGTGGCAATCGAGGAGGGGGCTACCATGGTCAGGATTGGCCGAGCAATTTTTGGTGAAAGGAGGTAGAGTAGAAATGAGATTGGCATTCATTGGTGGTGGGGTTATGGGGGAGGCTATGGTGAGATGTATCCTGAGCAAAGGGGTGACTAATTCAGAGGACATTGTGGTTAGTGACATCGCCCCGCAGCGGCGCAAGGTTCTTGCTGAGAAATACAATGTGAGGGTCACAGATGCCAACCCCACAGCAGTAGATGATGCTGATGTTGTTGTCCTGGCAGTTAAGCCGCAAGAATTGAACAAGGTTGTTGCGGAGCTTCGAGGTTTGTTGGCTGGTCAGTTGGTTCTTTCCATAGTTGCCGGTGTTTCTCTGGATAGCTTGAGACACGGGCTCCACTACGGGCGGCTAGCTAGGGCGATGCCCAATATGCCGGCGCAGATCGGCGAGGGTATAACGGTATGGACTGCGGCCAGCGATGTCACGGAGACACAGAAGGGTGCAATAAAGTCTATCTTAGGGGCCATGGGTGAGGAAATTTATGTTGATAACGAAAAATACATCGATATGGCCACAGCATTGAGCGGTAGCGGGCCAGCATATGTCTTTCTCATTGTTGAGGCGCTTGTCGATGCTGGGGTGCATATAGGCCTGCCGCGTCAGTTGTCCGAGAAGTTGGTGATCAAAACGGTATTAGGCTCGGCGAGGGCTGTGGAACTCACAGGTAAACATCCGGCTGAACTCAAGAACATGGTCACCTCCCCGGGTGGGACGACTGCTGAGGGCTTGTTAGAGTTGGAAAAGGGTGGCATACGCTCATTATTATCGCAAGCTGTTATTGCGGCATATGAAAAGGCTAGATCTTTAGCTGGCAAATAGTATGCCCGTCTGTTTGGGCGTGTACTCGGATAATCGTGGGCTTCTGTTAATGCTTGAGCCGAAGCGCGAATCTGTATTAGAGGCCAAGGATATGAGCGAGGAAAGTCGTTGCTCTGGTATTGATTTGGCATGGGACGATAGCCATGTTATGCCCGAAGTGATTACCCCAGAAGTGGAGTTCATGTTTCGGAAGATGACGGAAGTCTTTTTCAGTGAAATAGGGGCCAAGCCGGGGGTTCTAGTATTGGATGTCGGCTGTGGTAGGGGACTCGACGGGGTGCGGATGTCTCAGGAAGGCGCCTCTGTGGTTGGTGTGGAACCTTCTGATATAATGCTGAGGCATGCTCGAGACTATATGAGGGAAAGTGGTACTAGCATAGCGCTGGTTAGGGCTATTGGTGAATATTTGCCATTCCGTAGCGCCTGTGTGGACAAAGTTGTATGTAAAGGGGCGCTCGACCATTTTGCAGACCCTGCAAGGGTGCTGGAAGAAATGGCGCGTGTCCTAAAAGTTGGTGGGCGGGCAGTAATAGTTGTAGCCAATTTCGAGAGTTTGGGTTTCAAGATAGGAAGGGCAGTATACTCATTGTGGAAAAGTCTGAGCACAGAGCGCGTTAGCTTCAAGATGCCATGGGAGATTCCAGATGACCACACGTATCGATTTGATTATCGTCTTCTGAAACGCATGGTCAGCCAATGTTTCACCGTGGAAAAAGTTAAGGGTATATCATTACTGTTTGGTCTTCCTTGGTGGGGGGCTTTTTTGAGCAGGTGTCCGGCGAAGTTAGCACAGACCATTTTGGCTCTGCTGGATAAGATAGCCCGTCGCTTACCCTGGCTAAGTGATGTCGTGCTGGTATCGTGCACACGACGGACTTAGCAGGTAGCATGCGCGTCGTATCTGTGTAACATATCGCTAACGCTCTGCGGCGTTGCTAGTATAGGCCTTGCGCGTATATACGACTAAACTTTTTGAGAAGAAGCGATCGAGCGCGGTTTCTAGGGCTCGGGCAGGCCGCGAGTCGTGATAGATATCCCAGACGAGAAACTTGTAATACAGCGACGGTAAGAGTGCCCTGTCATTACTCACTCCGAACAAACACCTCAATATCCAGTAAAAAGAGTGTAGGGCATGCTTGCGGCGCGTGGCGAATACGCCTAGATTGTTCTGTTCTAGCTTGGCGATAAGTTCATTTGCCTTATATACCCTCACATGTCCCCCGGGATGGTCATAGTAGGTGCGGCTTAGTTTCCAGCAAATTACTTCGGGTAGGTATGAAGGGACGCTGATGGCAAGTATCCCCTCATCTTTTAGCACCCTTGCAAGTTCACGAATGGCAGACATATCATCACGAACATGCTCCAGTACTTCAGAGCAGATTATCTTGTCGAAAGTCCCGTCCCTGAAGGGAAGTCTTGTTATGTCCGCCTTGAGCAAAGCCCAGTTACCTTTAAGTTCCCCCTTTTGATCAAGGAGGTGAAAAGAGTAATGGGCCTTTTTGAGGCTTGTCTCATCGATGTCGACACCATAAATATAGCATGTCCACTGTTTGCATACTTCCCACGAGTGTCTGCCCTCACCACAGCCGATGTCCAGAACCACTTCTCCGTCCTTGATTTGCATGAGTTCAAAATCAACAGTCAGCATTGCGCCTTCCTGCTTCGCAAGGTGGTTCTGGACTAAAACTATGCCAGAGTGTGCGGGGCTGGCGCAGCTGGAGCTGGAATGTAAGCAAAGAACCCTTTTGTATTAAATTCTAGATTTCGCCGAGCTCAAGTGGATGCAGGTGTTTGCCCCGGATGGAGCTTCCTCCATTTTTCTAGCAATTGTTCCTTGCTCTCTTTGTGTGAGGGATCTGGAACACAGGCGTCGACAGGACATACCTCGGCGCACTTAGGAGAAGCAAACCAGCCGATGCACTCAGTACACTTGGCTGGGTCAATCACATAGATTGTTTCCCCTTCTTTGATAGCCTGATTCTTACATTCAGGCTCACAAGCTCCGCAGCTTATGCATTCTTCGGTGATTTTGTACGCCATTCTTTAATTAACCTCCTTTTTGTTTTGGTTCAGCATATTTCGGCCCGACTTTGTCCAAGAGAGTAGTTTTTACCCTCGTGTAGAAAGTCAGGGTGAGGAGCCAAATTTTTTCCTGAGAGCGTCAGCGACATTGGCTGGCACCATATCCTCAAGACAGCCGCCTAGTTGCGCCACTTCTTTAAGCAGGCTTGAGCTGAGAAACTGGTATTGCAGACTAGCCATGAGGCAGACCAGCTCTAAATCTGGCGCCAGCTTCTTATTCATCATCGCCATTTCGAATTCCCTCTCGAAGTCTGAGCTCATGCGTAACCCACGCACCATCACCTTTGCTCCCACTTTTCGGGCGAAATCAACAGTCAGTCCCGAATATGCCTGTGCCCTAACGTTAGAAAAGCAGGAGACTGCTTGCCGTGCCAGTTCTAGTCTTTCTTCTGTCGTGAACAGAAGACGTTTTTCCGGGCGATCATATATACCAAGTATAAGTTCATCGAAGATGGCAGACGCACGCCTGACGATATCGAGATGTCCATTGGTTATAGGGTCGAAACTGCCGGGATAGATGGCGATGATCAAGATTCTACCTCCTTGTGGAATACTGAGATACAGGTGTCGCCGTACCGTTTTTCTTTTAGCATAGACAAACCATCATACCTTTGTTGCAATGGTTTTCTTGAAGCATGAGATATTACGATGATGGAGTCCTTGCTAATGATTCTTGAGCCAGCAATTTGCTTAATAATAGTCTCGAGGGACTTATCAGCATATGGCGGGTCGAGGAAAATGACGTCATACTTATCTTCGAGGAAACTGAGGGCCTTGCTTACACTGCAGCAGTATATATGGGCTTTTTGTAGTAAGCCGGTTCTAGCTAGATTTTCTTTTATAACGGCACAGCACTCGCGTTCACGGTCAACGAAGTCAGCCCATGTGCCATTGCGGCTCAGTGCTTCGATTCCCAGAGCACCACTACCAGCAAACAGGTCAAGGCATCGCGACCAGTTGCCGCTAATGGAGGAAAGAACGGAAAAAATAGCTTCTCTCACTTTGTCCGTTGTGGGCCGGACTGCACGATTTTTGGGTGTCTTCAGTTGCTGTCCTTTAGCTATGCCACCTGTTACGCGCATCTTCAGACCAGCCATTATTATACCGCGGTTAGCTATTTAGTCAAGCTTGGCTCGTTTGGAAGCTTGTCCGCATTTGTCTTGCTGTGATATACTGTCGCTCGGCATTTTTGGCTTGGGGGTGTTCACTTGTTACAGGACTTTGGTTATGTGGGGATGCTCTTGGTTGTCGCGATTACCTTCGCATTGACCACGCTGCTTTTGCCAATTCTACTGCGTCGTGTGGGAATTGTCCCGCGCAAGAGTACCCCAGCCAAGAATTCTACCTACGAGTGCGGTATGTCGACTATTGGGAAGGCGTGGGTGCAATATAACTTTCGCTATTATTTCTTTGCCGTCCTGTTTGTGGTCATGGATGCACTGGCCGTTTTCTTGTTCCCTTGGGCGGTGGGACTTAAAAGCATAGGGCTCGCCGGTCTGCTGGCTGTGTTCGCTCTCTTTGTTATGTTAGGAGTCGCTTATCTGTATGCTTGGTTCAAAGGGGCGCTCGAATGGAAATAGAAGGATGGGAACTGGCTGGCTCGGGGATCCATATTATTGATGTAATGGAAGGCCAGAAAATAGAGGAACTCAAGCTGGCCTCGCAGCGGGCAATACCTGATCCCGATGACTGGCTTGAAGCTGAAGTCAGACGCAACGTGTTGCTAACTACAGTAGATTACGCGGTAAACTGGGCGCGCTCCCGATCGATATTTCCATTGATGTTTGGGCTAGCGTGCTGCGCCTTCGAAATGATCGCTGCGGCAGCCTCACGCTTTGATATAGCTCGTTTTGGCATGGATATTTTCCGTTGGTCACCGAGGCAGGCTGATTTGATGATAGTAGCTGGCACGATAACGTGGAAAATGGCGCCAGCTGTGAAGCTCATCTACGAGCAAATGGCTGAGCCTAAGTGGGTCATAGCTATGGGCGCTTGTGCTATAAGCGGTGGTACCTTTAGAGAATCATATAGTGTAGTACCGGGACTGAACCGTATCGTTCCTGTGGATGTGTACGTGCCAGGGTGTCCACCGCGGCCAGAGGGGCTTATCTATGGCATACGCCTTATCCACCAGAAGATAATGAGCGAGAGCATCAAGAAGCGATGACTATATCTTTGGATTGTGAGCGAGTGGCAAAAAGATTGTCTCAGGAATTTCCTGGTTCAGTGTTAGCAGTGGAAAAGCCGGCGATCGTGCTCGAAATAGAGCGGCTCAGGGAAGTAGCCGAGTTTTTGAAGACGAGCCCAGAATTTGAACTAGATTATCTGGCTAATCTCACCGCAGTGGACTATCTGGACTATTTTGAGGTTGTGTACCATTTAGTCTCTCTAACACACAATCACGGTCTGATGTTGAAAGTAAGGTGCTATGAACGAACAAAGCCGATGGTGCCTTCGGTTGTGGACGTATGGCGGGCAGCTGATTTTCAAGAACGAGAAGTGTATGACCTTATGGGTATAGTATTCAAGGGGCATCCCAATTTGAAGCGGTTATTTTTGTGGGAGGGGTTTGAGGGCCATCCTTTACGAAAGGACTATTTGTAGTATGGCGCTGAAGACCGAACCATTCATCCTTAACGTTGGACCGCAGCATCCGTCGACGCATGGCGTGTTTCGCATGCGGGTTACATTAGATGGTGAGGTAGTTGTTGATGTAGAGCCTGTTATCGGGTATCTACACCGCGGTATAGAAAAGCTAGCTGAGTCCAGGACGTATACCCAGATAATCCCACTTACTGACAGGCTGGACTATCTTGCTTCGATGACAAACAATTTTGGTTATGTGTTGGCTGTGGAAAAATTGGCTGGAATAAAGGCACCTGAGCGGGCCGAGTACCTGAGGATTATTATGGCAGAGTTAATGCGTATTTCCAGTCATTTGATGGCGGTGGGTTTCTTCTTGAACGACTTGGGCGCCATGATGACACCGGTACTTTATATGTGGCGCGAACGGGAAAAGATCATGGATCTGTTCGAGATGGTTTGCGGCCAGCGCTTAACCTACAACTATATGAGAATTGGCGGGGTAAGCCATGATATTCCCGAGGAGTTCTTGCCTGCCCTGAAACGGTTTATCGCTGAGATGCCGAAGTTTATCGATGAGTACGAACAACTACTCTCGGAGAACGAGATTCTACTTGCTCGAACGAAGGGTGTAGGCGTGTTGCCCAGAGAGATGGCGATAAACATTGGTGCCAGTGGTCCGGTGCTCAGGGCGAGTGGTGTCAAGTGGGACATTCGTAAGGCAGACCCGTACTCCATCTACGATCGTTTCGACTTCGAGGTGCCAGTGGGGACTATCGGCGATTGCTACGATCGCTACTGGGTAAGGATTCAAGAGATGAGACAGAGTGTGCGCATCGTGGAGCAGGCGATAAAACAATTGCCAAGGGGCGAGATTTGTGCCAGGGTGGCCCAGCCGTTGCGCCTGCCTGCAGGCGAAGTGTACGGCCATATCGAGGCGCCAAAAGGGGAACTTGGTTTTTATTTGGTTAGCGACAATTCAATAGCTCCATACAGGTTTCATGTGCGTCCGCCGACTTTGATTAACCTTACAGCCTTGAAGGACATGGTTGTGGGTTGGAAGATAGCTGATTTGATTGTTATTTTCGGCAGCATTGATGTTTGCCTTGGTGAAATAGATCGGTGATGACGTTGATAGACCAGTTTCGAATTTGGCTATCTGGGTTAGTGCCTGAATGGGCAGCTTATGTGATAGCTGGAGTGGCGGGGATTGTCGCCATTCTGGCCTTTGTTCTAAGCGTGGTGATAGTTTTTATCTGGTATGAACGGCGTTTGTTGGGGCGGTTTCAGATCCGCTTAGGTCCTAACAGGCTTGGCCCTGAGGGCATTTTTCAGCCGATTGCCACTGCGGTGAAGATTTTGCTTAAGGAAGACATTATTCCAGAGCGGGCTGACAAAATCGTTCATTGGCTGGCGCCGATAGTGGTGTTTACGCCTGTGCTGATGGTGTTTGCTGTAATACCTCTGAGCCGTGGGGCGATCCTGGCTGATCTGAATGTCGGGGTACTATACCTGGTGGCTGTTGGCTCTGTTTCGGCGGTGGGAATTTATATGGCTGGTTGGGGCTCGCATAATAAGTATGCTTTGATAGCTGCCATGCGGACAGTGGCTCAGATAGTGAGCTATGAATTGCCACTAGTGCTATCGTTGCTCGGTGTGGTTCTGATGGTTGGGTCGTTATCTATGATCAAGATCGTTGATGCCCAAACTGTGCCCTTTATTATTGTGCAACCGCTCGGCTTCCTCATCTTCTTTCTGGGTGCACTGGCTGAGATGAACCGCTGTCCATTCGACCTCCTAGAGGCGGATTCTGAGATCGTCGCCGGCTATCATACCGAGTATTCAGGGATGAAGTTTGCCATGTTCTATCTGGGTGAATATGGCCATGCGCTGGCATATGCCTGTATTATCACTACTCTGTTCCTTGGAGGCTGGCGCGGCCCGATATTGCCTCCATTCTTGTGGGTTCTCATTAAAGTAGTGGCTGTGTTTTCGTTAATCGTCTGGCTGCGGGCCACATTGCCACGGCTTAGGGTTGACCAGCTAATGGCTTTTGCCTGGAGGGGACTTTTCCCGATGGCGATTATCAACATAGTTGTGGTGGCTATGGAAGTATTGTGGCTGGTTGACATGTCAAAGTGGCTGGTAGTAGCAATAAATGCAGTTTTGGCCGGGGGTCTGATACTGGCATGGTCAAGGCTGTTTGTCCTAGGGAGGGGCAGAGTTGAAGTTTGAAAGGTACGGAATAGGCATACTCAAAGGAATGGCGGTCACTTTCAAGCATTTACTTCGACCGCCAATCACCGTTCAATATCCGGAAGAAAGACTGATTGTGTCGAGAAGATTGCGAGGTTGCGAACTGGTGTGGTATCCCGAGAAGTGTACCGGGTGTGCCACCTGTGCCAAGAGCTGTCCGCAGGGGAATATCGAGATAGTCACGCATGTGGGGGACCGCAACAATTATGTGGTTGATAGGTTCGAGGTTGATACGGGACGGTGCATGTTCTGCGGCTTGTGTGTGGAATCATGTCCTTACGAGGCTCTGGCGATGGCATGGTGCTATGAGGGGGCAAAGTATCGACGCCAAGATTTGGTGCTGAGCAAAGAAAAGCTAGCTATCACCGAGGGGCGAAGGCCGAGCGGGTATGTCAGGCCCCGTATCGAGGCCACTTTGCCTAAGCAGAGCCTGCTCATCTATTGGGATAGGGCTGACGGCGGACAGAAGCTGAGCTTTTTCCCATTGAGCAAAAAGAGGGGCAGAGGTGTTTGACATAATATTCTGGATTCTGGCGTTGACAGCCTTGGTGGCGGCTTTGGGTGTGGTGGCATTGCGCGATGTGTTCAGAGCTGCCTTAAGCATGATATTGCTGTTCCTTGCGGTGGCAGGCATCTATGTGACGCTCTATGCTGACTTTCTGGCTGTGGTGCAGGTGCTGATCTACGTAGGTGCTATTTCGGTGCTTATTGTGATTGCCGTGATGTTAACACAGGAAGTTTGGAGGGGAAACCCGCCAGGGAAGTTCCGTTTCCTTGCATTCCTAGTTGTTGTAGCTTTTCTCCTGGTGTTGAGCTGGGGAATGGTGGGCACCAAATGGCTTGCGAGTGATGAAATGCCAAAGCAGCCTACAGTGGCCGGCATAGGAGCGGGGCTGTTTGGCGAAGGTGGGCACTTGCTGGCAGTCGAGATTGCCGGCATTTTGCTAGTGGCAGCTATTATAGGTGCCATTGCCCTAATGAGGGAGAAATAGAAACGTGACAGTGGGTTTGGTTCATTACTTGGTCCTTTCAGGAATCCTGTTCGGCGTTGGCTTGTATGGCGTGCTTGCTAAACGCAATGTCATTGTTATTCTAATGTGCGTTGAGATAATGCTCAATGCTAGCAACATTGCATTGGTGGCCTTCTCTCGTTATGTTGTGCCCGCTCTTCTTACTGGGCAGATATTCGCTCTATTCGTCATCGTGGTGGCCGCTGCAGAGGTAGCTGTGGGGGTAGCCATTGTTTTTACCATCTACCGAAAACGCCATTCCGTTGATATAAACGATTTCGATCTAATGAAATGGTAGTCTGAAGATGTGGGTACAGGTGGTAACAGCGCCGAATCTGATGATAGCCGAGATGTGGAAGGAGTTCTTCGAGGGGGAAGGGATCCCAACTCTGATACTACCTGATAAGGAGAAGGCGGGTGTTGGTGAGCTTGCCAGCTACCGAATTTTCGTGTCGCAGGAAAGAGTTCATGTTGTTGAGGAGATTCTGAGGAGATTGTAATGCCCTATTTTGTGCCTTGGTTAATATTTCTTATTCCGCTGGCTTCGTTTACTGTTATTTCTCTCCTGCTTAGGCCGTTTTTCAAGCAATACCCGAAAGTCAGCGGCTATGTAATGATTGGTTCCATCTGTGTTTCCTGCATACTTTCCTTTTGGGTGCTGACTGAGGTTCTGAGTAGACCAGGACACCGCCTTTCTATACCGGACATATACTGGATTGCTATAGGCGATTTGAGTATACATCTAGGTCTAATTGTAGACTCGCTATCTGCTGTGACGGTGGTGGTAGTGAGCATGGTCAGCCTTTTGATCCAGATTTATTCCCAGGGCTATATGCACGGCGATCCAGGCTATCACCGGTATTTCGCCTTTATGTCTCTGTTCACCGCCTGCATGTTAGGGCTTGTTCTAGCCGATAACCTTGTTTTCCTCTTCCTGTTCTGGGAGGGGGTTGGTTTGGGTTCCTACCTTTTGATAGGTTTCTGGTTCCATCGTCCATCAGCGGCCAATGCCGCCAAGAAGGCTTTTATTGTTACGCGATTCGGTGATTTTGGTTTTCTGGCGGCTATACTCTTCCTCCTCTACCACACTGGAACCGTTGACATTGAGGAATTGCACGCTATTGCGATCGCTGGTGGTCTGAGCGGTACTGTGCTTACCTTGGCAGCTCTGGGCATTTTCACGGGGGCCGCGGGAAAGTCGGCTCAGTTCCCGCTCCATGTGTGGTTGCCTGATGCTATGGAGGGGCCTACTCCGGTCAGCGCGTTGATACACGCAGCCACAATGGTGGCTGCTGGTGTTTTTCTGGTGGCCCGTTTGTTTCCGCTATTCGAGCACTCCCATGCGGCTCTTCTCACCGTGGCAATAATCGGCGGTTTCACAGCTATTTTTGCTGCTAGCATGGGGCTGGTAATGACCGACATCAAACGGGTTCTGGCATATTCCACCATCAGCCAACTCGGCTACATGATGTTGGGTCTGGGGATGGGCGGGATAGCTGTGGGCATTTTCCATCTGTTCAATCATGCCTTCTTCAAGGCCCTTCTCTTCCTCGGTGCCGGCAGTGTCAACCATGCTACAGGAACCTTTGATATGAGGGAGATGGGAGGGTTGCGCAAGACAATGCCCTGGACCTATGCCACTTTTGTCATCGCTTCGCTGAGCCTGGCTGGAATATGGCCGTTGTCCGGTTTTTGGAGCAAGGACGAGATATTGGTTGCTGTTTTCGAAGGGAACACGGTTCTATTCTATCTAGCCTTGGTGACGGTATTTATGACAGCTTTCTACATGTTCCGGGCTGTGTTCCTTACCTTCCATGGCGAATATCGAGGTGGTTCAGGGGGGCATGACGATAGTCATGGCGGGGGGAAACTGCATGAGTCCCCAGCTGTCATGGTTGTGCCCATGGTTGTGTTAGGGGTTTTATCCGTGATTTCTGGATGGCTAAACATATCCGGTGCTTTCAGTGGTTTTCTGGGGCATACTACAGAAAGTACAGCGCATGGTTTTTGGCAGGGTCTGTTTGGTGTGTTGTCTCATGCTTTACCACTGACATCTTTAATTATTGCGGTGTTGGGTATTTTGCTAGCCTATGCCATGTATGATCGCAGGTGGATATCGGCAGAGACGATTGGAAGGATATTCAGGCCAATCTATATCACATTGTATCGCAAGTACTGGTTTGATGAGCTGTACGAGAGGATAATTGTGGTACGTTTTCTAGTTGATGGTATTTTTGCTGCCTTTGGCCAGTTTGATGCGCGTTTTGTGGATGGTGCCGTGAACGGTGTAGCCGCGGGGATTTCTTCGGCAGGCGCGACTGTGCGGCGTGCACAGACCGGACAGTTACAGGTCTATGCCTTAACTATGGCTGTCGGAATAATTGCCATTGCAGTCTGTTTCTATCTTTTTGGGTGAGGTAGGAGCCGTTGGAGCTCGGCTTTTTGAGTGCCATAGTGTTTTTACCTGTCATCGGAGCGATAGTCGTTGCCCTGTGGCCGAAAACATTCCCTTGGAAAACGCATAGGCTGATAGCCTTGCTGTTTACCCTGGCGGCCTTCGCTCTATCGCTGGTCATTTTCTGTCGCTTTGATAGGTCTTCTGACGCCATCGGGCAGATGCAGTTCGAGGAGAAGATGGCGTGGATACCGTCTATCAATGCTTACTATCATCTTGGGGTGGACGGTATTAGTTTACCCTTGGTCATCCTGATGACTTTTCTCGGGGTCTTGGCGGTTCTTGTGTCCTGGAGGGTCGAGCTACGCACTCGGGAGTATTTTGCCTGGCTCCTACTTCTTGAAACGAGCATTCTGGGAGTATTCTGTTCCCTTGACCTCGTCCTGTTTTTCCTCTTCTGGGAGCTGGAGCTACTGCCGATGTATTTTCTTATCTCGATATGGGGCAGTGGCAGAAAGGAATATTCGGCTATCAAATACGTCATATATACACTTACTGGCAGCGCCTTCATGCTGGCTGGGATTCTAGCTCTCTACTTTACTACAGGAACATTAAGCATGGTGGAACTTGCCGGTTTACTGAATGTAAAGCCGGTAATCCCACTGACGGCGATATTCTTCTTGTTGTTGATTGGTTTCGCCATAAAATTGCCTGTTTTCCCGTTACATACTTGGCTTCCTGATGCCCATACTGATGCGCCGACAGCTGCGAGTGTCATCCTTGCTGGTGCTCTGCTCAAGATGGGCGGTTACGGAATGATGCGGGTGTGTGTAGGCATTTTTCCTGAAATTGCGCTCCGCTATGCGTCCTTATTCGTTGGACTTGCGGTGGTAAATGTCATTTACGGTGCCGGTGTAACTTTAAGGCAGAAGGATTTGAAAAGGCTGATTGCATACAGTAGTGTCAGTCATATGGGCTATGTGCTTCTAGGGATTTTTGCTTTAAATCAAATAAGTCTTACTGGAGCCACTTTGCAGATGTTCAGTCACGGTATTGTGACCGGGCTGCTTTTTGCAATGGTGGGACTGGTGTATGAAAAGGCTCACGAGCGGAATTTGGACAATCTGGGTGGCCTTGCTCGCCAGATGCCGGTTATAGCGGTGGTCTTCACCATAGCCGGCCTAGCAGCTTTAGGTCTACCTGGCACAAGTGGTTTCGCTGCCGAGTTTATTACATTTGTCGGAAGCTTCTCGAGTAGCGCGGTGAGAGGTATGCAGATATATACCGTGCTCAGTGTATTTGGCGTTGTGCTTACCGCTGGTTACATCTTGTGGATGTTGCAGCGAGTTTTTTACGGTCCGCCGCAAGACAAGTTCAACGGTGCGCCTGATGCGGATACCGTGGATAAGGTATGTATTTTCTCGTTTGTGGTTGCTATTATGCTCGTCGGACTTTATCCAGCGATTTTAACTGATGTCATTAAGATGGGTGTTGAGCCCTTGGTAAGGCTTCTGGGAATATAGACACGAATGGGTCGACTTGTTCTGACAGGTTTGATTCAGTGCACTGTTCTAGGGATGAATGCCAATGTTGCTAAATGAGATCAGATTTGTTGCGCCTGAGATCGCCCTACTTGCTACGGCGCTGGCTTTGGTGTTGCTTGACATTTTCACGCGGCGGCGGAAGGTACTGGTGGCGGCCAGTCTTACAGGCCTGGCAATCTCGGCCGTATTAAGCTTGCTGCTCTGGAACAAACAGCCTGTCAGTATCTTTTATCAAGCGTTATGGGTGGACCCGTTTGCTGTGTTCTTTAAGCTCTTGTTCTTGGCTATTGCAGCGTTGGTGGTGCTTTGTTCGCAAGATTACATAGTGAGATTTGAAAAATTCCAGGGCGAATATTATGCACTGGTATTGTTTTCTGCTGTGGGTATGATGCTGCTGGCGGCAACTGCTGATTTGATAGCTATCTATGTCTCCCTAGAGCTTAGCAGTATTTCGCTATACGCACTCGCCGCTTTTTTGAAGGATGAGAAATCGTCCGAAGCTGGACTCAAATATTTGCTTTTGGGTGCTGTTGCCTCCGCGGTATTGCTTTACGGTATGGCACTAACCTTTGGTCTTACCGGTACTACGAAGCTAGCTGACATCGCTGGAGCAATGGGGGCACTGTCAAGCGGTGAGTTAGTGCAAAACCCGGCTGTGCTCATCTGTATGGTATTGCTGGCTGCTGGTTTTGGTTTTAAAATCGCCAGCTTTCCGTTTCATATGTGGGTACCTGATGTCTATGAGGGGGCACCCACACCGATCACCGCTTATCTTTCTGTGGCTAGCAAAGCTGCTGGCTTTGCCATAATATTGCGCGTTTTTTCGGTAGCATTCGGATTGACGCCGTGGCTTAACGCGCACTGGGGCCTACTATTTGCTGTCCTGAGTGCAGTAACGATGACCATAGGCAATGTAGTTGCTCTATTGCAGACAAACATAAAGCGGCTTCTCGGTTATTCCAGCATTGCCCAGGCTGGATATCTAATGGTGGGGCTGGCGACTGTGGGTATGGCTGCTGGTGTCGACAGGTCGGGTCAAAGCGGGCTTCTTTTCTTCTTGGTAAGCTATACAGTGACCAATCTGGGCGCGTTCGGCGTGGTGATCGCAATCTCAAACAAGATTGGCAGCGACATGATTGATGACTATGCTGGAATGGGCAAACGTGCGCCGTTGCTCGCCTTAGCTCTAACTCTTTGTCTAGTCTCGTTAATCGGGCTGCCACCTACTGCTGGTCTTATAGCTAAAGTCTATATCTTCAGTGCTGCGGTGCGACATGGCCTGCTTTGGCTGGTGGTGATAGCAGTCATAAATAGCTGTATTTCAGCATACTATTATCTTAAGGCAGTAAGGGTTATGTGGTTGGGTGTGCCGATATCTTCCGAAGGTATACCTTCATCGTGGGTGCTGCGTACAGCACTGGTGGTTTGCTGTCTGCTCGTGTTGATTCTAGGTGTTATCCCAGGCGGCTTTGTCAAGCTGGCTGAGATGGCGACGAGGACTTTGGGCTTTTAGAGCGCGCGGGTACATGCGCATACTTGATAGCGCTGGCTGGGCTACTTCTGTGGCTTGACACTCTTTATCTGGCGATGATAGACTCAACTCGCTGTGAACCAAGTTGGCATTTTATATCATCCTAAGATCGAACGTGCAAAGACTTTTGGCAGCGAGCTGGTTGAATTCCTCGACAAACGGGGTGTCCCTTCGTGGCTGTGCTCAGCTTGGGATGAGGACGAAGCAAAGGCCAGAGTGGCGGGGTCCAGTCTAGTCTTGAGCATCGGTGGTGACGGCACAATCCTAAGAGCAGTGAGGGCCATTGTTCCGCACCTCATACCCGTAGTGGGGATAAATTTCGGTCATCTTGGTTTCATGACCGAGCTCAATATTGAGACTGCTTTAAATAGACTGCCTGACCTGCTTAACGGTGGAGGATGGGTTGAACAGCGGGCTATGCTTCAGGCGGAGATAGTGTCCACCGGTGTAGTTATGCACGGACTTAACGACGTTTTTGTGGGGCGGCGTGGTTCGGTAAGACTAGTTCGAGTGGAGACCAGGATCGATGGAGAGTTGCTGACCACTTATAGAGCAGATGGTGTAATAGTAGCTACAGCCACGGGTAGCACAGGGTATTCGCTCGCTGCTGATGGTCCTATCCTTCATCCTCAAGCTAGGGAGCTTGTATTGAAGCCGGTCTGTCCGCATTTTTGCTTTGATAAGACTTTAATTCTACCATCCGATTCAGTGGTTGTCCTGAAAGCAATGACCACGCACGAAGCGGTATTTAGTCTTGATGGACAGGTGGAGTTTCCATTACAGGATGGCGATGAGGTTAAGGTTAGCGTTAGCCCGTATGTGGCGCGTTTTCTGAGGATTCAGCCGAAAAATTATTTTTACGCCTCTATAGAAGCCAAACTGCGAGGTGCTAGGGTCTAGATATGAAAGTGGAGAAGGCGAAGATAGCAGACGCTCAGCGTATCCATGAGATGGTCAACAGTTTTGCTGAGAAAGGGGAGATGCTGCCAAGGGCGTTGAGCGAGATATACGAGAACCTGAGGGATTTCTTTGTCATCAGGGACGAGCGGGGTGAAGTAATAGGCTGTGTGGCTCTGCATATTAACTGGTCAGACCTGGCTGAAATTAAGTCGCTAGCGGTCAGCGAAGACAAACAAGCGCAGGGGTTGGGCTCGATGCTTGTGCAGGCTTGCCTGGAAGAAGCAAGGGAGCTGGGGATACCTGCGGTCTTCTGTCTGACTTACAAACCAGCGTTCTTCGAGAAACATGGTTTCTACCGGGTAGACAAGATGGAGTTGCCACGAAAAGTATGGTCTGAGTGCTACCGTTGTCCTAAGTTTCCTGATTGTGATGAGGTGGCTCTCGTCTACAGGTTTGATAGGTAGCTTTGAGCTTAAATGTTAGCAGCGGAGGTGAAGAGAAGAAATGTCGTCCAAGGGAGGGGCGAAGATAGAAAAAACTTTGTCAAGCCAGCGGATATACGAAGGTCGAGCTGTGAGACTGCGTGTGGACACTGTCCTGAAGCCTGACGGCAAAACAACAACGAGGGAAGTAGTAGAGCACAGCGATTGTGTGGCTGTGGTGGTTTTGGACTCTAAGGATAGGGCTATATTGGTCAGACAGTACCGCAAAGCGGTGGACAAGTTTTTGCTTGAGATCCCCGCCGGGGGCATAGAGCCTGGTGAGCAGCCGATTGAATGCGTTCGGCGTGAGCTACAGGAAGAGATAGGCTATCTGCCTAACAGGATAGAGCGACTAGGAGGATTCTATTCAGCACCCGGATACTGCACTGAATACCTGCATTTGTATCTGGCTACTCATTTGATACCGAGTAGGAAGAAGGCTGAGGACACAGAGGAGATCGAAATTGTCCGCGTGCCCTTAGCTCGCATCCCGGATATGATTGCTTCCGGTGAGATTTGCGATGCCAAAAGTATTGCTGGGTTACTGCGTGTTATCTCATTGGGATTACGGGGGAGTGTCTAGCTAGGGCAGTTTGGCAGCCTAGACCTTTGGAAGGTTTGGGCTCTCTAACTTACCCGATATTTAGCTTTGCCTTCTTCGTAAAGGTCCCCCCCGTAGATGTCGTTGATGACGGTAACCGGGAAATCTTCTACCTCCAGACGGCGTATAGCTTCAGCCCCAAGGTCTTCGTACGCTACAATCTCTGCCTTTTTGATGCACTTAGACGCAAGGGCGCCTGCTCCGCCAATGGCGGCAAAATATACTGCCTTGTACTTTTTAATGGCATCTTTCACTTCCGCCGACCTGTTGCCTTTTCCAATCATGCCTTTAAGGCCAGCGGCGAGTAGACAGGGAGTGTAAGTGTCCATTCTGCCGCTGGTGGTTGGTCCGGCAGCCCCGATTACCTGTCCGGGCCTAGCTGGTGTTGGCCCCATGTAATAGATAATTTGGTTTCTAATGTCGAAAGGTAACTTTTCACCTTTGTCCAAGGCTTCCACCATGCGTTTGTGTGCGGCGTCTCGGGCAGCATATATTACGCCGGTGATAAGCACTTGGTCTCCAGATCTAAGCTTTTCTAAAGTTCTTTCGTCAAGCGGGGTGGTAATGCGGATAGCCATGATTCATCCCTCCGTGGTAGCTGCATTGCGACCCGCAGTAAACTCTGGAAATGGGAGCTTGGGTTTGATGTAAGTTGGTGGCGAAACCACCGGCGCAGGCCCTTTCTCTTTTGCAATTTTGGTAGCGCGGACTACCAGGCGCCTTTTGAGTAGCTGGATAGCAAGCGCCGGATCAACCCCTTTGGGGCAGGCATCGGAACATGCTCCAGCAAGATGACAATGCCAGACACCGTTTTCGCTATCAACTCTCGGTAGCCTTTCCTGTTCGCCGTGATCCCTGGTGTCGGCACAATAACGATAACACTGGGCTAACGCTTGTGGGCCGAGGAATAATTCATCGGTGGCTGACGTAGGGCAAGCGGAAATACATATACCGCATTTGATGCAGTAAGTAAACTGTAGGAAATTCTCCAGCTCTTCGGGAGATTGGGCAAACTCAGCGCTGGGGTTGTCCATCTCAGCGGTGTCACTACGGATAATATAGGGCTTGACTGATTTGTGTTTCTCGAAAAGCGGGGCGAGGTCTACGACAAGGTCTTTTATCACGGGTAGGTTCGGCAACGGTTGTATGGTCACGGTTTTGGTTCTAAGCTCTTCTATCTGAGTGTGACAAGCGAGGTGTGGATAGTGATTGATCAGCATACCACAGGAGCCGCAAATTGCCATCCGACAGGAGGTGCGGAATGCTAATGTGTTATCCAAATTTTCTTTTATGTACAGCAGTGCGTCAAGTACCGTCATACCACGCGTCGTAGGAACAACAAATATGTCAAAGTAGGGGCTAGTGTCTTTCTCGGGGTTATATCGTTGCACTTTAAAAGTGGTATCCTTTGAGCCGTTGCTTTTCATGGCAGTATTCTCCTAACTGCGCAACAGTACTATCGGGACATACGTCCCCCAAGCTAAGGCCAATATACCGAGGGTCAATATGGTCCATGTTACCACACGCCTCGCTATAGGTGATTTCGCTAATTCGAATATCACGTTGCGAAGCCCGTACAGGGCATGGTAGAGCCCAAAGGTTAGCAGTGCTATATACAAAGTTGCCCAGATGATTTCCCGAGAGCGCGCAAGCATCGATGTCCAAGAGGTAGGCTCCTTGATGTCAATGCCGAGGGCACCAAGTATGGTGTCTAAATGCATCCACACCATGTGTATACTCAGTGTCACTGCTACAAGTATTCCAGCGACCAGTTGGGCAAGCCACAGATAGGTATTTTTCATGTTAGCCCCCGCTCATAAAATCGTAAAGAAAGACTAAGGCAATAATAGCGGCTGTTCCTACCAGTGCCATCGACCAGCGACGGTTTTTGCGTAAAGAGTCCCGGTATGGATAAACAGGAGGAGTAGGCTTTCCCATACCAAAGCCTAGCTCCTGAATGATGAGGCGCAAACCATTTAGAGAGTGGTAAGCGAAGGCTAGTACAACTAAATATTCCCCTAGTTTGAACCATGGGTTATGCAAGATTGCCATAGCGGTTTCCCAGCTTGATTGTTGGAGGCGAAAGAAGGTGGTGACAGACAAATGAATCAGACAGAAAAGCAGAAGCCCGAGGCCGGTGGCCCTGTGCAGCGTGTACAGATAACGCTCTATTTTATAGTTGCCTCCCCATACCCAACCTATAAGTCCCAGGCTATTTTTCCTCCGGGGTTGTATTTGCTTCATTGGCGCCTCCGGGACTAATATTTTCTTTCCACAGGCCGCCATAAAGTGATTTTCACTGGAATATATTCGAGTCGCGGACCTGTGGGGGTATAGTAGGCCAGAGTGTGTTTAAGCCAGTTGATATCATCGCGCTGTGGGAAATCGCGCCGAGAATGCGCCCCCCGGGACTCTGTTCTTGCAAGTGCACCTACGGTGATAACTTCGGCCAGATCAGTAAGGTTCTCCACCTCCAGGGCACTGAGCAGGTCGGTATTGTATACTCGACTTTTATCTGTTACCCTGATGCTTGGTAAGCATTGTTTTATCTCTTGTATCTTTGATAAGGCTGCTCCCAAACCTTCGGCAGTCCGGAAAACGCCTACATTCTTGTCCATGGCTCTCTGTAGTTCTTTTCGTAAAGCGTAGGCGCTCTCTTTGTTTTCTGAAGAGAAGCGACCAAATATTCGTTTTTCTTCGCTCTTCAGGTAGGTTTCTGGGGGAGGAGGTGGGAATGCCCTTTGTTTTTGGGCATGCTTGACAGCGTTATTTCCTGCGATTTTACCCCAGACAAGGCATTCGGTGGTAGAGTTGGAACCTAAGCGATTGGCACCATGGAGCGAGACGCAAGCTGCCTCGCCTGCAGCCCATATCCCTTCTGCTGGAGTTGCCCCCTCTATGTCGGTGTGGATACCCCCCATGAAATAGTGGGCTGCCGGACGGACCGGAATGGGCTCATAGATGGGGTCTAAGAAGTTGAACTTTATGGCAACCTCTCTTATCATCGGTAGTCGCTCGTTTATCTTGGCAGCGCCTAGGTGACGGAGATCAAGATGGACATAGTCAAGCCCTTCAGGGCCGGGAAACCCCCTTCCTTCTTCGATCTCGCTCATTTCCGAGCGTGAGACGATATCTCGAGGTGCCACCTCTAACCTGGATGGAGCATATTTATGCATGAATCTCTCACCTTTATTATTCAGCAGGTACCCCCCCTCTCCTCTAGCGGCTTCGGTTATCAATATACCCGATGGAACCAGTCCTGTGGGGTGGAATTGGACGAACTCCATATCCTTGAGGGGGAGACCGGCACGATACGCCATGGCCATACCGTCGCCTGTCGCAGTAAGAGAGTAAGTGGTGAAGCCAAACATGCGGCAGGCACCACCGGTGGCAATGACCAGCGACTTACCGCGCATGAGGAAGAAATCGCCACTGGTCAAATCCCATACGGTGATTCCGCAGAACAGGCTGTCCTTGATGATGATAGAGGTGACATAACATTCATCGTAGCGAGTGACATTAGTGTACTTTTGCAGGGTGTCGTATAGCGTCTGCATCTCGGCAAAGCCTGTTTTGTCGGCAGCAAATACAGCCCTGTCAAAAGTATGCCCTCCGAAAGGTCTCTGGGCGATCCTGCCGTCCGGTCGCCGCGACCATGGGATACCCCAGTGTTCTAGGAGCAGTATCTCCTTCGGTGCTTCCTCCACGAAGCGCATGACCACATCCTGGTCGCAGAGAAAATCGGCGCCTCTAACTGTGTCCCAGGCATGTAGCTCGAGGCTGTCTCCTTCTTCAGGTTGCATGACGGCCGCGGTGCCACCCTCGGCACAAACAGAATGAGAGCGCATTAATTGTACTTTGGACACTATGGCAACATCCAGGTCGGAGTTCTTAGCAGCTTCAATCGCTGCCCTCAGCCCGGCAAGCCCTGAGCCAAGGATTATAACATCATGCTGCAAGCTGCTCATATGGTTGTCTCCTTACGTCTAGCACACCAGCACTGGATATTCACAGCTACAGGGAGGCTGGCGATATGGGCGGGGAAAACCTCAGCGTGTACTGCCAGGGCCGTGATTCTGCCACCATACCCCATAGCTCCAATGCCAAGGTTATTGATGCGTTTCAGGATTTCTCTCTCCAGCTCAGCGACTTCGGGGTCAGGGTTTGGCGCGCCGACCCTTCGCAAGAGTGCTTTCTTGGCTAACGTCATAGCCTTGTCAGTGGTGCCTCCTATGCCGAGTCCCACTATAATCGGGGGACAGGGATTGCTGCCAGATTCATCGACAAGATTGACGACGAAATCGATAATGCCCTCGCGGCCTCTAGCTGGTGGCAGTACCGTCAGTCTGGAGCAGTTTTCCGAGCCACCCCCTTTAGGCATAACGCTAATCCTTATCCTATCTCCGGGGACAATTTCGGTATGGATGACTGCTGGTGTATTGTCTTTGGTGTTGACACGGGCGGAAAATGGCCGGCTTACCATCGATTTTCTCAAATAACCCTCTTCGTAAGCACAGCGTACGCCGTCATTTACGCACTCTTCGAGGTTACCTCCGACTATTTGCACATCCTGTCCGATATCAAGAAAAACTACTGCTGTGCCTGTGTCCTGGCACAATGGGATGTTCTCGCTGGCGGCAATTTCGATGTTTTTCAGTATTTTATCCAGCACATCTTTAGCTACTGGCGATTCTTCTTGGTCTTTCGCTCGTTTCAGTGCAGATAGTACATCATCCGGCAGATGTAAGCAGGCATCTAGGAACATGCCAGATATGGTCTCTGCTATCGTCCTGCACTCTACCTGGCGCATAGCTATCACTCCAACTTCATTACTTTGACCAGTTCTCGTACGGCTTCTGCAGACCTTTTTAGTGCAGCGCTTTCTTCTTCAGTTAACTTTAGCTCGATTATCTGCTCCACACCGTTTCTTCCCAGCTTTACAGGCACTCCCACTACTACGCCCTTAATGCCATACTCTCCATCGAGGTATACGGCGCAGGGCAGTATTCTCTTTCTGTCATGCAATACAGACTCTACCATCTGTTCAGTCGCAGCTGCCGGGGCATAGAAGGCGCTACCCGTTTTCAGTAAGGCGACAATTTCGCCTCCACCCTTAACCGTTCGTTCCACAATACTGTCGATTTTTTCTTTTGGCAGCAGCTCGGTCAAGGGCACATTACCTACAGTGGTTAGCCTGGGGATGGCCACCATGGTGTCACCATGTCCACCTAGAATACAAGCATGAACATCTTGAGCTGAGACGTCTAGTTCTTGGGCAATGAATGTCCGGAACCTGGCGGTATCCAGAATACCCGATTGGCCGAAGACGCGGCTTCTGGGAAATTTGCTAACATGAAGCGCTAGTTGTGTCATGGCATCTAGCGGGTTAGCTACCATGATGATGATGCAGTTGGGCGAGTATTTGACCGCCTGTTCGGTCACCGATTTTACGATGTTCATGTTGGTAAGGACAAGGTCATCGCGGCTCATTCCCGGCTTTCTTGGTACGCCAGAGGTGATGACTACAATATCGGAGTCAGCTGTCTCTTCGTAGGTGTTTGTTCCGATGACCTTGGCATCCGAACCAGTAATCGGGCCGCTTTGCAGCATATCGAGCCCTTTACCTTGGGGTAGCCCTTCAACTATGTCCACAAGCACTACATCAGCGTATCCTTTCTCGGCGATGCGCTGGGCGAGAGTAGCCCCCACGTTCCCTGCACCGATTACAGTGACTTTGGCTCGCATCTTCCTCCTCCTTACTTTAGCGATTTCATTTTTTCGATAATTGCGTCGGCGACCTCATAGGTAGTAGCCGCCGGCTGGTTGCGGTCGGGTTTTAAGTCATAGGTGACGCTTTTACCCTCTCGGATAACCTCGGCTATTGCCCTTTCCAGCTTGCTTGCAATTGCATTTTCACCGAGGTGACGAAGCATCAGAACGGCAGAAAGCATCATTGCCATGGGGTTGACCTTGTTTTGCCCGGCATACTTTGGGGCACTGCCATGTGTGGGCTCGAAAACAGCGGCGCTGTCACCTATGTTTGCACCTGGTGCTAGGCCGAGACCGCCTATGAGCCCGGCGCAAAGGTCGGAGACAATATCACCATATAGGTTCGGCAGTACGATGACATCATACTGTTGGGGGGTTCGAACCAACCTCATACACAAGGCATCTATAACGACATCTTCAAATTCTATATCGGGATAATCCTTCGCTACCTCGCGAGCTACGGCCAAGAAAAGCCCATCGGAAAACTTCATGATGTTAGCTTTGTGTGCGGCGGTGACCTTTTTTCTGCCATTGGCGCGGGCATATTCGAAGGCGAATTTGACAATTCGCCTGGACGCAGTTTCAGAAATCGCCTTAAGACTGAATCCGCTGTCTTCTCTCAATCTTTCTCCTAAGGCCTTTGTCACCAATTCTACCAATTGCGCAGCCTCTTTGCTGTCTCTGGCGAACTCTATTCCGCTATAAAGGTCTTCAGTATTTTCCCTGACAACTATTATATCTACGTTCTGAAATGGGGTAGGTGCTCCTGGATACGTTTTGCAAGGACGGAGGCAAGCATATAGGTCCAAGCTTTTCCTTAAGGCTACGTTTACGCTGCGGAATCCACTCCCTATTGGTGTAGTCACTGGCCCTTTCAAGGCTACACGGTTTTTCCTTATTGATTCCAGTACGGCTTCAGGCAGCGGGGTGCCGAATTTGTCCTGGGCTTCCTGCCCGACTATGTGGATGTCCCATTCAAACTTAAGACCGGTGGCCTCAAGGACCCTTATGGTTGCTTGCGTAATTTCCGGCCCTGTGCCATCCCCAGGAAGGAGGGTTATCCGGTAAGTCATACCTGCATCCTATTTATAGTTTAAAATCGCCATACTTGTTGATGTAGGGAATAAGCCCGCCTTCTCTCATGATGTTCAGCATCACATCGGGAATCCTGCCAAAGGTGAGCCTAGTGCCTGACGAGAGGTCAGTTATTGTGCCGGCTGCCAAATCTATTTCTAGCTCATCACCGTCATTGATCATGTCTGTATTGCATATCAGGATAGGCAACCCTTGATTTATGGCGTTTCTAAAAAATATTCTGGCAACCGATTTGGCCAAGATGGCGCTGATACCGGCCATTTTGATGACGACCGCAGCGTGTTCGCGGCTGGACCCAAGCCCGAAGTTCTTGCCGGCGACGAGGAAATCGCCCAGCTGAACTTTGGAGACAAAACTGGGGTCGGCATCCTCCATTACATGCTTTGCTAGCTCGGAGAGGTTGCTTCTTAAATGTGAGTATTTTCCCGGGATGATAAGGTCTGTTGAGATACCGTCACCAAACTTGTGTGCTTTGCCCCTGAGAATCGTGGAAGTCATTCGAGAAACCTCCTAGGGTCGGTTATCTCACCGGTGATCGCGGAGGCAGCGGCCGTTGCCGGGCTTGCTAAATAAATGAATGCTTGAGGATTACCCATCCGTCCCCTAAAATTGCGATTGGCTGTGGAGAGGCAAACCTCGTTATCGCCAAGCGCTCCTTGGTGAACCCCGAGACAAGCTGCACACCCGGGTGGTACTACGATAGCCCCGGCACTGAGCAGAACCTCGATGTAACCCACCCTGAGGGCATCGAGAAGCACTTTTCGCGATGCTGGCGCTACTATCAGCCTTGTGTTGGGGTGACACTTTTTTCCTTTTAAAATCTTGGCGGCTATGGCTAAATCTTCGAGGCGTCCGTTCGTGCAGGTTCCGATGAAGACTTGGTCGATCTTAGTGCCTGAGAGCACGTGTGCTGGGGTGACATTGTCCACAGAATGGGGCATTGCCACCATAGGCTCAAGCTCAGCTAGGTCAATAGCGAGCGTTTGCTCGTAGGAGGCATCCTCGTCTGGGTAGAGACGGATATAGTTGGTACCCCGACCTTGTTCTTGCAGGTATCTCTTGGTGATATGGTCGCTGGGGAACAGCCCTACTTTGGCACCTGCTTCTACTGCCATGTTGGCTACAGTCAAACGTTGCGAGATAGTCAAGCGAGAGACGGCGTCACCGCCAAATTCGAGTGCTTTATAAGTGGCACCATCTGCTCCTATCGTGCCGATAAGGTGGAGTATTAGATCTTTGGCATCAACCGCTTTTTGGAACCTGCCGATTAGGTTTATCTTGAAAGTTTCCGGGACACGAAACCATGTTTTCCCTAGGGCAAAGATGACGGCAACGTCGGAAGAGCCCATTCCAGTAGCGAATGCCCCCAAGCCCCCCGCGGTTACTGTGTGCGAATCGGCACCGACGACGATTTCACCAGGGCTTGCTAATTTTTCTGCCACCAGTTGATGACATATGCCGTTTCCGCTTTCGAAGAAAAGGCAGCCAGTTTCTCTGGCGAACTGTCGCAGGAAATTATGATCATTCGAGAACTGCCGGTTGGGGCTGGGAACGGCATGGTCAATGAAAATAGCAGTTCTCTCTGGTCTGGCAACGGTGGTATGCTTACTTTCCCGGAACTGTCTTATCGTCAATGAGCCGGTAGTATCTTGCACAAATACCCAGTCGACGGTCGCAATGACTATGTCTCCAGCTCGAGCATTAGTGCCAGACTTCTGACTAAGGATTTTTTCGCTAAGTGTCTTGCCCATTTTATGCTTGTGTGATTACGGCAAGCACAGCTCCGCTGCTGACCTTGTCACCAGACTTGAAGTTTATCGACTTTATCTTTCCGCTGACCGGAGCAAGGATCTCGTTTTCCATTTTCATAGCTTCCAGAATTACAACCGGCGTACCCGCTTGCACTTCGTCGCCTTCTTTAACTGTGTAGCGCACGATTGTTCCTGGGATAGGAGCCAGTACCGGGGTTTCGCCGGGGCCCAAACCTGCTGGTGCAGGCTTCTCTTTTGCTTCTACAGTGGGGGCGGAGGCTACGGGGGTGGGGAGCTGTGTGGCTACTGGTTGTGTGACTGGTGCCACCGGTGGTGTAGTAGCAGTCCCCACTGGTTCAACCTCAACTTTGTAGTACTCATCGCCGATGAAAACATTGAAAGTCCGAACAAAGGGTCCTTTGATAGGCGCCTTGGTTTCCCGTTTTTCAACCAGCAGCCCGGCTTTAGCTTTGGCGATAAGCTCGTCTTCACGCTTTATATCCTCAAGCGTCTTTGGTCTGGTTTCGGGTGGTGGTGTTTCAAGCCCATACTTCCATCTCAAGAACCGCATTCCTGTGGTGGGGTAAAGGGCATAAATCAGGACATCGCCAATGTCTTTGGCAATACCCTTGGTCGCTTCTTTCGCCTTTTCCAGTTCTGGCTCGAGTATGTCAGCCGGACGACAAGTGATTGGCTGGTTGCCCCTTTCATAGCCTTTGAGTACAATCTCCTGTACTTCGGGGTCAATCGGTGCAGGGGGTTTGCCATACAGGCCGTAGACGTAATCCCTAGTCTCCTTGGCAATCATCCTGTATCTACCAAAGAGAACATTCAGCACTGCCTGGACTCCGACTATCTGGCTGGTAGGAGTTACCAGTGGCGGATAGCCCAGTTCCTTCCTTGTTCTGGGGAGTTCAGCATAGACCTCGGGCAAACGATCAAGAGCGTTGGCCTCTTTTAATTGGGCTATCATGTTGCTGAACATGCCGCCAGGTATCTGGTGCCAAAGGACGCCAGTATCGATCACAGAGAATTTGGTGGTATCGAAATAGTCGCGATATTTTGGTGTAATGGATTCAAAATATTCTCCTAGCTTGAGAAGTCGTTCAAGCTCCAAGCCTGTATCTCTGGGAGTGCTACGGAGGGCAACAACGATCGGCTCAATGGCAGGGTGAGCAGTGCGCAATGCCCAGGGGGCAATACAGGTATCAATAAAGTCGACGCCAGCCTCGATTGCCTTTAAATAACTCATAAAAGCCATGCCGCTGGTGAAATGGCTATGCAAATTAACCGGTATCTTTAGCGCTTGTTTCAATGCTTTGATGAGCTCATAAGCGTCGTCAGGGGCGATGAGTCCTGCCATGTCTTTAATACAGAGGCTGTCCGCTCCCATATCCTGGATTGTCAGAGCCTTTTTGACATAATAATCAAGGTTATATACCGGGCCTCCCAGTTTCGCTTCAGTAAGCGAGTAACACAGAGTGCCTTGAATGTGTTTGCCTTTATCTTTGATGGCTTTAAAGGCGGTTTCGAAGTTACGTTCATCGTTGAGTGCGTCGAAGACGCGGAAGACATCGATGCCGCAGTCAGCAGCATGGTGTACGAAAGCGGTAACCACGTCGTCGGCGTAATTGCGGTAACCTACCAGGTTTTGCCCGCGCAGGAGCATCTGAAGCCTGGTGTTGGGCATGAGTTTCTTAAGTATGCGGATCCGCTCCCAGGGGTCTTCGTTCAAAAATCTGGTCATGACATCAAAGGTAGCTCCACCCCATACCTCCATAGACCAGAAGCCAACTTTGTCCATTTCCGGCGCAATAGCTGCCAAGTCCTCAGTACGCACCCTTGTGGCGAATAACGACTGGTGACCATCGCGGAATGTGACGTCAGTTATCTTCAAAGGGTTTTTATCTGGTTTCTTCACTGGGCCCATGCCATACTCCTCATATCGCTCATTAGTTCCGGGTGAGTTTTTAACGCCTACTCTTTGCAACTCTCCAGGGGAATCTACCCCTCATCGCCTGTTGCAAATGGAAGAGACGCCAGGGGCCGCGTTCCCGCTGCGTGCCAAACTTTGGCATAGTCATGCTAACCTGTTCCTCCTGTTGCATGTATGCAACGATTGCACCAACTATGGCAGCTAGTTTATTTGTCTCCATGGTGCATATTATAGCGGTATGTTGCCATGCTTTTTTGGCGGGTTGGCATCAGCCTTATCGCGCAGCATTTCCAGCGCCCTTATGATTTTGGGACGTGTAAGCCGAGGGTCGATGACATCGTCGATATAACCTCTACCGGCTGCCACATACGGATTAGCGAACTTGTCGCGATATTCGGCTATTAGTTTTTGCCTAACCTCTTCGGGATTCTCGGCTTTTGCTATCGTTTCTCTGAAAATGATGTTTACTGCCCCATCCGGCCCCATTACAGCAATCTCGGCTGTGGGCCAAGCGTAGTTTATGTCCCCGCGCAAGCTTTTGCTGCTCATAACGATGAAGGCACCGCCGTAGGCTTTACGGATTATCACACTGATTTTAGGCACGGTAGCCTCAGCATAAGCGTAGAGAAACTTGGCACCATGCCTTATTATGCCGCGGTGTTCTTGTTCCACACCTGGCATATATCCGGGCACATCCACGAGGGTAACCAGAGGAATATTGAAGCAATCACAGAAGCGGACGAACCTGGCGCCTTTATCAGAGGCATCAACATCGATGACGCCAGCATAGACTGAGGGTTGTTGAGCTACTATGCCGACCGTGTGGCCTCCCATACGAGCAAAACCTACTATTAAATTGGGTGCGAATTGCTCATGAACCTCCATAAAGTCACCATTGTCGACAATTCTATGTATCACCTGTTTCATATCGTAGGTCTTGTTTGGGTCATCCGGTACAATGCGTAGGAGCTGTTCGTCAATGCGATTTGGGTCATCGCCAGTGTCTGCAATGGGCGGTTCCTCAGTATTGTTCTGCGGTAGGAAGCTAAGGAGGCGGCGAACCATTTGGAAACATTGCTGTTCGTTATCAGCTACAAAATGGCAGTTACCGCTTTTGGCAGCGTGTGCGATAGCGCCACCAAGCTCCTCGAGGCTGATCTCCTCACCGGTGACCGCTTCGATTACCGCTGGCCCGGTTATGTACATCTGACCTATACCTTTGACCATGAAGATGAAGTCGGTTATTGCCGGCGAGTAGACTGCACCGCCAGCGCAGGGCCCGGCAATTACGGAGATCTGAGGGATCACGCCTGAGTATATGGTGTTACGCATGAAAATATCGCCGTAGCCAACTAGGCTGTCTACCCCCTCCTGAATGCGTGCTCCTCCCGAATCGAGAATTCCTATAATCGGTGCCCCCGTTTTGGCGGCTAAATCCATCACCTTGCAGATTTTTTCCGAGGCTACTTTGGAAAGTGAACCACCAAAAACGGTGAAATCCTGTGAGAAGGCAAAGGCAAGTCGGCCATTAATCTTGCCGTATCCGGTAACCACCGAGTCGCCGAGAGGTTTCTGCTCCTGAAGTCCAAAATCGTTGCAGCGATGAAGCGTGAAGGGGTCAAGCTCCTCAAAAGTGCCAGGGTCAAAGAGGAGGTCTACGCGTTCTCTAGCAGTGAGTTTGCCTCTTTTATGCTGTGCCTCAACACGCGAGGCATCTTCGTTAACCGAGGCTTGTTTTCTCAGCCTATCCAGTTCGATCAATCGCTCTTCCATTTCTGGAACCAGCCCTTTTGCTGTCTTTGAGGGTATCTGCACAAGGGGCCTGTTGAGCACACATTTTAACACATTTCGTAACTGTGTGGATAGCCTTTTCCTTGGTATGTGTTCGGCTAATAAAATGCTATCTAACGGGGCAGGCGTCTTATACCGAACCTTGGCAGTGTGAGCGGCGGTTCTCCGATAAGGTCAGAGAAGAAGATAGCTAGAGCTTAGCAAACGAACCCCGAGTAACCTCACTTGTTCCCAGCACTGCCTCCTCAATCTTCTGAGGTCTACCTGTACCCTCTGGCGGAGGATACAGGTCATAAGCCTCCCGCATCCTTGCTGGTTCTAAGCTCGACTACTCGGGGACGAGGATATAATACCACAAACTTCGCCCGTTTGTCAACCACCATAATTTCTCTACCCACCAGACCCATCAGTATTCATGGTCACCGTATATCCATGGTCTGGCTACCATCCTTCAGCTCTTGCCGCTGTGTTCGGCAAAGCCGGAGCAGCTCGCACAAGCGGCGTTTGTATGTATTTACCGAGCGCTCCGGCCTTTATGTCTCGCTATGTTTCTGGGTAATCCACTTTGGGCAGGTGAGCCAATGCCTCCTTGACCTTTTCTTCAGGGTATACATAGTCCTGGAGTTTGCCTGTGAGATATTCATCGTAGGCAGCCAGGTCGAAGTGGCCATGGCCGCTGAGTGCGATTAGAATAGTCTTGCTTTCTCCTGATTCGCGGCAGGCCAGTGCCTCGTCTATGGCGACTCTGATGGCATGGTTTGGCTCTGGTGCCGGGACTATACCCTCAGCGCGAGCGAATTGTACTCCTGCCTGGAAGGTTGCTACCTGAGGTACAGCCTTCGCTTCAACGAATCCAAGACGATGCAGGTGGCAGATTATTGGTGCCATGCCATGATAGCGGAGTCCGCCCGCATGTATACCCGGTGGCATAAAGGTATGCCCGAGAGTGTACATCTTGATGATCGGTGCCAGCCCAGCCACATCGCCGTAGTCCCAGGTATAGAGCCCCTTGGTCATGCTGGGGCAGGCTGTGGGTTCAACGTTTATAATGCGCAAGTTGGGTTTCTTGCCCTCCAGTTTATCTTTGATGAAAGGCAAGAACATGCCGGCGAAATTGCTGCCGCCGCCGATGCAGCCGACTATAATGTCAGGATAGTATCCCGCTTTTTCCATCTGCTTCTTAGCTTCCTGACCGATGATCGTCTGGTGCAGCAATACTGAATTAATAACGCTGCCTATTGAGTAATATGTGTCATCGCGCTTGAAGGCATCTTCTATAGCCTCGCTTATTGCAATGCCCAGGCTTCCTGGTGAATCAGGGTCTTCAGCCAGTATCTTACGACCTATTTCAGTGTCGGGACTGGGGCTGGGTACACACTCAGCGCCCCATGTCTCCATGAGAATGCGGCGGTATGGCTTCTGATAGTAGCTGACCTTCACCATGTAGACCTTGCATTGGAGTCCGAAGAAGGCACACCCCAGTGATAAGGCACTACCCCATTGTCCGGCACCCGTTTCTGTGGTAAAGCGCTTAATGCCGTCTTTCTTGGCGTAATACGCCTGGGCTACAGCTGTGTTCAGCTTGTGACTCCCTGCCGGGCTTACTCCTTCATATTTATAGAAGATCTTGGCTGGCGTATCCAAGGCTTTCTCCAGCCGATATGCCCGGATTAGTGGTGTGGGTCTCCACAGTTTGTAGATGTCCAACACCTCCTCGGGGATTTCGATGTAGCGTTCGGTGCTGAATTCCTGGTCGCGGATACCCGATGGAAATAGCGGTGGGGGGAGGATAGTCGGCTCTTTGGTCACCGGATGCAATATCGGCGGTAGTGGCTTGGGCAGATCAGCAAGGACGTTATACCACGACGTCGGCATCTCCTTTTCAGTAAGGATGATCTTTGTTTCCTTTCCTTTCATTGGTCTCCCTCCTTTTTATTGTTGATGCTTAACCTGTGAACTCGACACCGGATTGTTCATACAACCTAGTTTCAATTAGCTCCTCGCATTTCAACTCATGTAATAATACCTCCATAAAAACTAAACCTCTCGCCTAAGGGGCGAGAGGCTTAAAACCTTCGCGGTGCCACCCTTTTTGGTCATAAATGACCATCTCATTATCGAGCACTTCCTCATTAGGAAAATGCCCTGGGTTCTGGTAACGCTACCCTCCTGCGTCAGAGCCTACTCAGCGCGCTTTAATGCGTGCCTCTCAGTCTGCGGCTCCCAGGTCCATTCCGCTTTGGCAACAGCGTCAGCTCTCACCTAACCTGACTCTCTGTAGCTGTGCTTATAAAGCGTACTAGTCCTGTTCACAGCCTTTCCATATTCAGTTGTAGACAAAATCTTAGGACAACCTGTTGTCTTTTGTCAAGTGGTGTGCTGATTGCTACTGTCAATCGATTTTGTACACCATCTGAACGTTGACACGAAATTCTAGCTCTCCGGGGCTGATGGGGGTCGACGGCACTACCTCAGCAGCTTTGAAGGCGTAGTCTCTTATTACCGGTGGTGTATATGGCACTCCCTCTGAAACATAGATGAGTTTACCGAGCTTGGTATTTGTAACCCCGGCTATTTGCTGAGCTTTGCTCATAGCATCTTGCAGTGCCTTTTCTCTAGCCTGATTATAAAGCTCTGCGGGGTTGTCCACGGCAAAGCTTATGTTGGTGATGCGTGTCAAATTGCCTCCGGCTTCGGCGACTGCATCGATAATATTGCCAGCCTTTTCTACCTCGCGTATCTTAGCCAACACGATGTTTGTCACCTTGTAGCCAATAATCTCGGGTCTGTTCTCCTTCTCGATCCACCTCGTCACCGGCTCGATGCTAAACCTTGTCGTCTGTATGTCTTTTTCAGCAACACCTCTTTCTTTCAGTGCCCGTATGACCTTAGTCATCGCTTCGGCGGCATCCTTCTGCGCTTGCGCTACGCTCTTTGCCTCAGCTTCCACCCCGAGGTTGAGCAGGACAACATCGGGTGTTGCCGTTGCTTTACCCTCACCGGTTACCCAGATGCCGACCTGCTGCTGACCGTAGAGGATGCTAACATCGGGGCCTTCGAGGTATGCGGATACAGGTGGAGCTAAGCCACCGTCGGTTGCTGGCCTGGCACAGCTTGCACATGCCGTCAAAGTGACTGATAGTAGGCAGCATAACATTGATACCCACAGCCATTTCATTTTTTTACCCTCCTTCTTCCTCTATGTTACCACAATTGCCATTACTTTTAGTGCTTGCTTTTTCTGTGTACATAAACGAGGAAAAAGGCCGCAGCGTTTACGTTTTAACGGGGTAGCCTGCAGGGAAATGAGTGATTTATAATAACGGGTACAGCTGTGGCAAGCCCATCCTTTTAGTGTGGGAAAGATGAAGTTTGTGAAAGACATTGTCATCCCTGTATTGGTTGGTCTTGCAATTTTCTTTCTGCTCCGGGCTCTGGTTGAACCATTTGTGGTCGAGCATTCTTCGATGTGGCCTACTATTGAGGAAGGTGAGTATATTCTGGTTGACAAGGTGAGTTATCATTTCCACGAGCCCGAAAGGGGCGACATAGTTGTTTTTCGGCCACCATGGAATTTTGGTCGCCCTTATATCAAGCGTGTGATAGGGCTTCCTGGTGATGTGGTGGAGATCAAGGATGGTGCCGTCTTTGTGAACGGTAATCGTCTGGACGAACCCTATGCGGGGTGGACGCAGGACATCTTGCCTGCGGTTCAAGTTCCGGAGGGCGAGTATTTTGTGCTTGGAGATAACCGCAATAACAGCTACGATTCTCGCCGAGGCTGGACAGTCAACCGTAAGGATATTGTGGGTAGGGCGTGGATTACCTACTGGCCTCCAAGTAGGTGGAAAATCATCGAGCATGCTGCACTGCGTATACAGGCAGGGCTGGTTGTGCCTGGATATGTCGGAGGGATACTGTGTCTGACGAGGTGATGGAGATTTTCCGGGCTGCTGGGGCAATACTGGAGGGACATTTTCTGCTAAGTTCTGGACTGCATTCTCCAGTATACTGGGAAAAATTCCGTGTCCTGCAGCATCCGCATTATACCGAGAGACTATGCTCTCTGATTGCTAACCATTTTAGAGGCAAGGGCGTCGAGGTTGTTGCGGGGCCTACTACCGGGGGCATTATCATATCTTTTGAGGTTGCAAGGCAACTGGGTGTAAGGAGTGTGTTCGCGGAAAGGGAGGGTGGTAAAAGGGTTTTCCGACGGGGTTTCACTATAAAAGATGGTGAAAAAGTGCTAGTCGTAGATGATGTGCTAACGACGGGGACTTCGGTCTCTGAGGTTATAGAAGCGGTTAGGGGGTTGGGGGGGGAGGTCATCGGGATTGCGGTTTTGGTCGACAGGTCGGAACAGGAAAAGGACTTTGGCGCTCCTCTTTTTAGCTGTGTGAAGGCAGTCACACCTACCTACCATCCGTCCGATTGTCCACTATGCGCTGCGGGGATACCAGTGGTGAGACTCGGTAGCGGAACCGAAGGTTGAAGTTAGGGACAGTACTGTATATTTAGTAGCGTTCACTTTACTCAGGCTTTTCTAAGAGGATAAAGGTAAGGGGCTCACCTACCTTGTGATAGACTCTTTGTTTAGTAGACTGAGAGCAGAGCAAGGAGGTAAGCCCGAAATGAAAGTA
>Ga0315298_1001945_pt1 | contig 36624 bp, 35 predicted proteins | sample WHS_1_MG_FD_203077 | JGI IMG/M metagenome (GOLD analysis project Ga0315298, IMG submission 203077) | Extremophilic microbial mat communities from Washburn Hot Springs, YNP, Wyoming, USA - WHS_1_MG | ecosystem: Environmental > Aquatic > Thermal springs > Hot (42-90C) | place: USA: Wyoming...
GAAGCGATGGTAATCCATCCGAGATAAACACTGAAAGGCACATGAAAAACTATTTTCTCACGCGGCGAAACCGCGGACTTTCCTATGCCTAGGCGAAGATAAGTTGCTATTAAAGTGGCGAGAAGCAGAAAAATAACGACAACAGAGAAAATAAGGTATTCAAACTGCCATAGAAAAAGCCAAACAATGTTTAATACGCTGCTTGCTATAAAAAGGTATCCAACCTTTTCCCTAAACTCTTTTGCTTTTTGGTTTGGCAACGCTTGATAAAATACGAAGATTCCTAGCAACATGTAGATAATTCCCCATATGGAGAAAACGTAGCCCGCTGGAGTTATTAAAGTGGGATTCGCATCAGAAATTTGAGCAGTATTTTTGCCACCAATAATTGTGGTGCTGCCAGCCAAGCCATTCACGATAACCATAAGAGCGAAAGCTAAAATGTTCAACCACTTCAAAAAGCTAGAATTAGTTGCAGTCATCCTAACTCACTCAATTAATTCTTCTGTTCAACTATTATTTAAAACAACCTACTATCATGCGAAAACTATCTTGCCCTTCAAGGCTAAACAGTCTCGTCTGCTGTTATATGGTGCCACAACACTTCCCCGTTTGAGGCTTTCCTACCATGAACAGAGTTCATTGAAAAAGCAACATCCTCCAAACTCATTCCACGTTAACAAATTCAATGACTGTTTCACGGCTTGTTTGAGAAATAACTTTTTAGGTTTGACGCCAATATTTAGTTCAAAACCCTTTACATGAGGGATGACGCAATATGTTTGATAAGCGGAAAATTGAGGAAATAACCAAGGAAAGGGAACGTTGGGAAAGGACTACTCTGCCAAACTGGATTAAGCAGTGTCCAGAAAGGCAGAAGGAGTTTCGCAATCACTCTGGCATCGAGATAAAGCGTCTCTACACGCCAGAAAACGTTAAGGACGTGGATTATATGCGTGACATTGGCTTTCCAGGCGAATACCCATTCACGAGAGGCTTACACGCAACAATGTATCGCGGACGCCTGTGGACTATGCGCATGTTTGCCGGTTACGGCACAGCCGCAGACACAAACAAACGCTTCAAATACTTGCTAAGCGAGGGCGAGACCGGCTTAAGCACGGCTTTTGACTATCCAACCATTATGGGTTATGATTCTGACCATCCAATGGCTAGGGGCGAAGTAGGCGTCTGTGGCGTAGCAATATCATCACTGCAGGACATGGAGGTTCTCTTCGACGGCATACCATTGGACAAAGTTACAACTTCAATGACTATAAACGGGCCAGCAACCGTCCTGCTTGCCATGTACGTTGCCGTCGGCGACAAACAAGGAGTTCCAAGAGAAAAGCTTGGCGGAACAACCCAAAACGACAACTTGAAAGAGTTCTTCGCCCAGAAACTATGCATTTTCCCGCCAGAGCCTTCGCTGAAGCTTTCGACAGACATAATCGACTACTGCGCAAGACACTTGCCAAAATGGAACCCAATAAGCATAAGCGGCTACCACATACGCGAGGCAGGAGCAACCGCATTGCAAGAGTTAGCGTTTACAATTTATGACGGAATAGCCTACGTTGAATCCACTCTTAAAAGAGGATTAAAAGTTGACGATTTCGCGCCAAGGTTATCGTTCTTCTTCGCGTCACACAACGACTTCTTCGAGGAAATAGCCAAGTTCCGCGCAGCGCGGAGGCTATGGGCAAGGATAATGCGTGAGCGTTTCCACGCCAAAAACCCGAGGTCAATGTGGATGCGAATGCACGTGCAAACTTCGGGTTGCACACTAACAGCCCAGCAACCGTTAAACAACATTATACGCACAACAATTCAGGCGCTCGCCGCAGTTCTAGGCGGAACACAATCGTTGCACACGAACTCTTTTGACGAAGCCTTATGCCTACCAACAGAGGAATCTGTGAGAGTCGCCCTAAGAACACAGCAGATAATAGCCTACGAAAGCGGAGTTACAAACACTGTTGACCCGCTTGCAGGTTCCTATTACGTTGAAGCCTTAACAAACGAGATGGAGGAGAAAGCCATGGAATACATTCAAAAAATAGACGATATGGGCGGAGTCATACCCGCAATAGAGAAGGGCTTCTTCCAACGGGAAATCGCCGACAGCGCATATAGGTATCAACGCGAAATAGAGGAGAAAAAACGCATAATAGTGGGCTTAAACGAGTACACGATTGAAGAAGAATGCCCAATAGAACTCTTGCGGGTAGACCCGAAGGTTGAGGAAGAACAGGTTGCGAGGCTACAAAAGCTAAAAAGGGAAAGGGATAACAGAAAAGTTAAGGAAGTCCTCGAGAAACTTCATTACGCGGCGCAGAAGGACGAAAACCTCATGCCAACAATAATTGAGGCGGTGAAAGCCTACGCCACGTTGGGCGAGATAATGGATGTGCTGCGTAAAGTTTACGGAGAATACAAGGAATTAATACTAATCTAAAGGGGGTTGGTGAAAACCGATGCAAAAGAAAATTAGAGTCTTAATTGCAAAGCCTGGTTTGGACAGCCACGACAGAGGAGCCAAAGTTGTGGCAAGAGCCTTAAGAGACGCTGGAATGGAAGTCATATACACTGGTTTGAGGCAGACTCCAGAACAAATAGTTGAAGCAGCCCTGCAAGAGGACGTTGACGTAATAGGCTTAAGTATACTCTCTGGAGCACACAAGGCGCTTTTCCCAAGAATAATGCAACTGCTAAAAGAGAAGGGCTTAACAGACATCTTGGTTTTTGCTGGCGGAATAATTCCAGAAGAGGATGTGCCAGAACTAAAAAAGATAGGGATTAAGGAGGTTTTTGGGCCAGGAACCCCCACGGAAAAGATAATTCAGTGCATTTTGGATTACTGTTCAAAAAAGAGCCTAAAGATGTGTAGCAATTGACAAAAACTGAAGAGATAGTTAAGGGCGTCCTATCCGGAGACAGAAGAAGCATAGCAAAGGCAATAACAATAATCGAAAACAACGAGCCAGAAGCAAAGGAAATAATCGCGTCAATTTACCCGTACACTGGAAAAGCCCATGTGATAGGGTTAACTGGTCCAGGCGGTTCTGGCAAAAGCACATTGATAGGGAAAATTGTGCGTGAGTATAGGCGGATGGGCAAAAAGGTTGGCGTTGTCGCAGTGGACCCAACAAGCCCGTTCACTGGCGGAGCATTTTTAGGCGATAGAATTAGGATGCAAGAGTTGAGCACTGACCCAGAAGTTTTCATTAGAAGCATGGCTACGCGCAACTATTCTGGCGGAATTGCGAAGGCGACAAGCGACGCTGTGAAGGTTTTGGACGCTGCTGGAAAGGACGTGGTTATCGTGGAAACAGTTGGCGCTGGACAGTCTGAAGTTGAAATTGTGAAAGTAGCGCAAACAATAGTCGTTATACACGCGCCTGGGCTTGGAGATGAGATACAGGCGATAAAGGCTGGTTTGATGGAAATCGCAGACATATTTGTCGTCAACAAGGCTGACCGTGAGAATGCTGACAAGGCAGTAATCGACATTCAAGCAATGCTACAGTTAAACAACAAGGAGAAGGCGTGGCGAATCCCAATAGTGAAGACTGTTGCGCTTACTGGTGAGGGCGTTCCACAATTAATTGAAAAGATTGAAGAGCACAGGAGATTTTTGGAAAGGGAGAGGCAGCGTGAAAAAGCCTTTTTGAAGGCTGAAATGGAACTTGTAGAGGCTATTAAAGACAAGGTTGCACAGTCAATAATTGCAGAGTTGAAGAAAGAAGGAAAATTTGTGGAACTTCTTGAAAAAATTGTCAAGAAGGAAATAGACCCAGCGTCAGCCGCTGAAAAATTTCTTTGCGAAAAGTTTGGGAAGGCGTAAACGTAAATGGACAAACTCGACAGAGGGCTTGTTCAAGTTTACACTGGAAATGGGAAGGGTAAAACCACAGCTGCTTTTGGCTTAGCCTTAAGAGCCATAGGAAGGGGCTTAAAAGTTTACGTGATACAGTTCATTAAGGGCGGATTCGATTACGGCGAACTATACATTGTTGATAAACTGCCGAACCTCACGTTGAAAGCTTTTGGAAGAGGCAAGTTCATAGTGGACAAGCCTTCTAAAGAGGACATCAAAAGCGCAGAAGAAGCTCTTTCATTGGCTGAAAGTGTTGTGAAAAGCGGTGAATATGACATTGTAATTTTAGATGAGATAAATGTTGCGTTAAACTTGAAGCTTATAAGTCTTGAAAGAGTGATAGGGCTGATAAAAAATAAGCCGAGGCACGTGGAAATCGTATTAACTGGGAGATACGCTCCAAACGAGATAATAGAAATTGCAGACTTGGTTACAGAAATGAGGGAAGTCAAACATCCATATAATAAGGGTTGCCAAGCCAGAAGAGGAATAGAATTTTAAGTTTAAGGGGCTAAAAACGTTTTTTCAAAAGCTTTCTAAACATGCTGATTCTCCTTTTTGATTCTAAAGCTCGTTGAAATTCTGGCTTGAACGGGTGCATTTCGCTTTCTAAAAGCTCCGCTAGCCTCGCGTAGTAAGCCTCAAACTCCTCCATATCGTTGCTCTTAAACTTGAAAATTGGAACGCCCAATGGCGGTGCCTCCCACCTTTCATCCCAAACAGAGATGGGTGTTGCATCTCCAAAAAGCGCTATGTTTCTCTCGATTATTACTTCTCTTTCAACGTTGAATAGGATAACTAATCGGTTTACATTTTTGACATTAGTCATGAGCAGAAAGGCGCGGGTAACGTTGTCTGGTGCTGTTGAGTCTATTACGACGCTGTAGCCCTTCTTTAGCAAATAATCTCGTAGTTGGGCTATTATCGCGTAAACAAGGAACTCGTCTCTACATGGAGGCGCTTCATTAAAAAGCATTTTTCTCAACTCGTCTACGCCTATCCGCGCAAACTTTTTGTATTCCGCGACCAAACGGTTTGCGAGCATGGTTTTGCCAGACTTTGGATAACCGCTAAGCACAATGTTCCACAAACCCTTAACAGCGCCCATACACACCGCCATTTCATTTTAACCACTTACATGCAAATAAGATTAACATCGTCAGCAAGGTTTTTCTCAAACAAAAGCACATGATTAACTTGAAAAACATGACAACCCATAACGTTGGCGAAGCATTTTCTGCTGGCTTAGGCTTAGCCATGGGGCTGATGATTTCGCAATCTCTATTTCAAATTATGCAACCGCAACAAAGAATTGTGAAGCAAGTTGTGGTTTGCCTAAAATGTGGCGGAAAAAATCCAGTTGAAAACAAGTTTTGTGGACGCTGTGGAAAAGCCTTGTATCCGCCAGCACCAGTCAATTGTCCATCGTGTGGAACGCCGATGCCGCCATACATGAAGTTTTGTGGAAAATGCGGTTCTCCACTAAAAGAAAACGTAAAAACAAGAAAAAGAAGGACTAAAAAGGGGCTTTAAGCTAGTTTTTCGCCGCAGTTTCCGCAGAACTTTGTTCCAGCAGGATTCTTCGCGCCACACTTCGGACAAGTAACTTCAGCGCCGGCAGGTTTAGTTAATGGCGAACCGCAGTTACCGCAGAACTTCATTCCAGCTGGATTTTCAGCCTTGCATTTTGGACAAATAACCTTTGCTTGTGGAGCCAAGCTTGCACCGCAGTTACCGCAGAACTTTGTTCCAACGGGGTTTTTTGCACCACAGCTTGGACAGATAACCAACTGTTGCGCTTGTGTTTGCTGCATCTGTTGCGCCATGATATATGGCATTGTTAAACCCATTCCCGCGCCTAAGCCTGCTGCGGCTGCACCTCCGCCTTCGCTTCCTTTGAGTTCTGTTGCGGTTTCTTTCATGTACTGCATCATCATTGCTTGGGCGCCCATTCCAGACGCGAAACGTCTGGCTTCTTCTGGAATCTTTACGCCTTCGAAGACGCAGTCTATCACTTTTAAGCCTACTCTTGCGGCTTCGTCGCTTATTTTCAGCGTAACCTTATCCGTGGTTGCGTCAACGTTTTTTACTAGGGTGAATATGTCGTAGTTTGCGAACTCGTTTATTATGCGCTCGTTTATGAAACCCCTAATGTAGTTTTCAACATCCCTCGACGTGCTTGCATTTCTATTTCCGAAGAACTCTGTCACGAAAAGCTTCGGGTCTTCAACTTTGTAGAGCATGTAACCGTAAAATCCAAGTTCCGCCTGATATTTTATGTCTCCGCTCGGCGCGGAGTAGGCTGTTCCTCCGAAGTTTGCCCTAAATTGGCTGTTGCTTACAAAAATAACTTCACAATCGAATATGTCGCCTATGATACGGAGCGCCTTCAAGGCGCCAGTCAAAAGTGGAATATTATTACTTGTTATTGTGTGTCTTCCAGGACCAAAAACGTCGTAGGCTTTTCCGTCGCGGAAGAAAACCGCCCACTGGTTTTCTTTAACTATGACTTGGCTTCCATATTTCAATGTGAGTTTTGGAAATCTATAGGCTATGTCTTCTGGTCCAGCATAATCCCATGAAACCCTTTCAATAACTGGCATCTAAATTACACCTCCATTGGTCTAAACTGTTTTTCTCTTTCATCCCATTTAGACTCAAAACCAAGTATTAAGGATTTAATGTGTCGCGCTTTGGAAGCGGCTTCAGACCAGTTTTCCGCTTGACTGTCCTTGTACAAGTCGTTTACGGCTTCGATTATTTTCTGAAGTTCTTCGCTTATCGCTTTATCATAATTGAAAACGCGGGCTAGTTCCGTTTCTCTTATGTGCCCCTTGCGGTCCATAAGCCCAGCATAACCATAGTCGGCGCGGTTGACTTTCTCCGCAACACGATCCATTATTTGTATAACCTTTTTGAAGTCGTCTGTGGCTTTTCCAGCGTTCAAAGCCGCCAAGTAGATTTCTTCCCACCTGTGGCGCAGACTCCTAAAATCGGCATAGTAAGAGTCCCGCAGTTTCTTGTCCAGTTCCCTTATGTCCTCTTTTGTTGCGTAGCCCAAACCGAAAACATTTTGGATTTTAGCGAGTAACCCTTGTCTATCCTTAACCTTTTCTATCGTGTCTTTTTCTGACATTTTCCAACTTCCCCATTCCTATTTGATTTTAAATAATGGTCTTCCTCCACCTAAAACTTTCCCTTCGCAACCGTCAACGGCTACAACGTAGTTTTCGCCGCCCAAGGTGTAGTGGACGAACCAAACTGGAGCGTGAACCAACTCCATTTCGCCCATAACAACATTTGTATTACACGTCTCAAGCGTGTCCACTTTCCCACAAGCAATCAACCGTTCCTTCGCCTCAACCTCAGCCTTAATTTTGGCTTTTGCTTCTTCCTCGTTTAACTCTATGTTTAGGAACTCCGCGTCTTGCGGTATCTTCCCAACGTCAAAAGGAATTTTCCTCGCGGCTGGCACATCATAATAGTTTATTTCGCTTATCATTGTCCGCCTAGCCAAAGTCGGCCAAATGTAAGTGTTCGAAAAAGAATACGCTACTGTTTGTGGTCGCCTGTCCTTCTGTTGGGTTTCAGCATAGGCTTTTACTCCTGCAAGAACAAGCTTTCCAAATTTTGCCAATCCGCTTGAACGTTTATCTGTGACTGCCTCTTGTGCTTGATGGATTTCGCCCATAATTCCAGTTCCAGTTACTCCCCTAAAATAGGTGTTTGTAGTTACTTGGCAAACCCAGAATGGCACGTAACGCAGTTTCACATCCGTTATTATGGCTTCTTTTGAAACGCCAACCCTGAAAACGCCTTTATCCATGTATCTCTTTGCGGCTTCAACGGCTTGTTGGGCGAACAAGCGGTTCTCCAGCATACTGTGCCTTTTTACTTCTTCCCTTGTTGCTACAGTCATTGTGAAACCGCAATAACGGCAAGTTACAACTAAATCTTCATGCGATACGCTTAATGGAGCGCCACATCTACTACAGTTTGTTGGTAACGGCAGGCTCGGCGGAGGTTGTGGCGTAGGAGTAGCTGCTGGCGTTTGACTCATGGTTGGTTTGGCTGCAACTTGTGGGGCTGGCATTGGCGGCGGTGGTGGCGGTTGAATTTGTTGCGGTTCACCAACTTCGATTTCTACGGTTTTGCTTGTTGCGTCTGGTCTACCTTTAACCGCTATTACGCCCTTGATGCTCCATGTAAGCTTGCGGTCGCCTCCCCTATAGGTTAGCCACGCGCTTGTTGGAAGCTTAATGCTGATTGGGAAAGCGTGTGTTGAACCCCTTGCGATTTGGATGGGACCGCAAACTGTCGGCTTTTCTGCAAAATGTATAATCCTATTCCAAACGTCCCTTTCGACCATACGTTTACTTGCCGAATCGTATTCGCTTACTCTGCTCTTAATTTCTTCGACGCATTCTATTTCACAGCGTATCCCATCAGCGTCAAAATCTTCTTCTGAATTGATTACGAGTTTGCCTTCGAGGGTTTCGCCTGGACTGAAACGCCATTTTGCAAGTTCCAGAGAAATTGACGCTTTTGGCGGAGTCAACTTTTTCTTTAAAAAGGACAACGTTGGTCCTCCACTTTGTTATGAAGCGTTAACCTAGCGTAAAAGTTTTCCCTTTTCCTATTTAGTTGTTAGCGGGTAGACTTCCTTTTGCACGTATTCTAGGTAGCGTTCTTTGTCTGTTAAGTTGAATATTGTTACTGACGCATCGCGGGTTATGCCAACCACGTAGCCGTATTCCCTAGCCCTTGCAACAACATACCAAAGGTCACCGTGCTTGCAGTAATCTTCGAAAAGCGAAGTGTTGATAAGGTCTGGTCCATAAAGCGAAAGCTTATTCACGTTTGGAATGTCAACATTATCGAAAAACGTTATCTTAGTATCTTCAGGATTCTTCAAGTGAAAGTCCCTTAGAGTTTCGGGTGGAATTCGCGCCTCAACTATTCCGCCAACTTTTTCGAATAAGATTTCGCTGAGCTTGTTGGCTATGAAATTTGCTAGACGCTTCTTCTCCACAACAGTCAAAAATGTGGTTCCGTCATGTTCTGCGAAGCTGAAAAGGGCTTCAACAGTGCGCGGCAAAGGCGCCATCTTGCCCCTATGGAAAACGTGAATGACATAGTCATGCGAGTAAATGCCTCGAAGTCCATTTTCTTTTGAGATAAGCCCAACAACCTCGCTAACAAGAGTAAACTTGTAATCACCCTCCTCATAAGGCTCTTCAACGCGGTAATCCTTAAGTCTAGAAGCAACTTCAGCCAACGAAAGCGGCTCCGCGAGCCTAAACACCTTACCAGCAACAACCATAATGCATCGCCAAAAAGTATTGTATGGACTTGAAGAATAAAGTTTGTGTTTTAAATCTTCATGTCTATCGAAGAAGGTTTAGCGCATCTCATAAAATATTATAGGGATGGATTGAAATGGAAAAAGGGTTGAAGACGCCAATTTACAAGAATGGAATATTGTTTTGTCCATACTGCCATTCTCCGCTCCTAACCATTAAAGAAACCCACTTGAGGCTTAAGTGTGCTACATGTCAAAAACACTAGGAAAACTCACAATGGCGACATTAAAGAAAATGTTTGACGATTCCCCAAAAGAACTAGCCCCAGAGAATGGATAATTGAAATGGAGGTACGGAAAAGTTTAGCGTAACGAATTCTAATCCATCCAAGAATTTGTCAAAATAGAGGTTTATGCTAACTGCAGGTTGCCTAATTGTTTTAATAAGAGTTTTTATCCTCTATTTTATACTGCAGTAAGAAAGTAGCGAGGAAAAGTAGGGCAGATGCTTATCAGCGAAGTAATCCTTGAAAACTTCATGAGCTACGAGTATGCTAGAGTACCCCTTAAACCAGGCGTAAACGTGATTTGCGGTCCAAACGGTTCTGGGAAATCCTCGCTTTTGTTGGCTACTTCAGTAGCTTTGGGGCAGTCTTATACTGAACGTTCTAGGAAATTGAGCGACTTGATTCGATGGGGAAAAGACCAAGCACGCGTCACATTAATATTAGATAACACAAAGAAAGGCGGAAGGCGCCCAGTTCCAAAGTTTAACAAGGACCAAATTTTTCTTACGCGTGTTTTGCGTAGAGATGGACAGTACTGGTTTGAGTTAGAGAATAGGGCTGTTACAAAAGCGGAGGTTGACAGGTTCCTTTCAAAGCTAGGCGTCGACCCGAACAACATGCTAATAATCATGCATCAAAACATGGTTGAACAGTTCACAGTGCTCTCGCAGCAAGAAAAGCTGCGCATGGTGGAGGCAGCTGTTGGGCTTGAGCCTTTCCGCGCTAACGTTTTGGAAGCGCAGAAAAAGTTGACGCGAATTCTAAGTCAAGAAGAATCTATAAGCAAGCTTTTGGAGTCTGCTGAGCAGACGCTCAATTATTGGCGGGAACAGTATGAGCGTTACCAAGAGAAGAAACAGCTAATGACGAAGAGGCGTTTTTTGGAAAGGGAACTGGCGTGGGCAGAAGTCGCCAGAAGAGAAGAGACAATAAACGGGTTGGAAGCTGAAAAGAGAAGGCGGCTAGAAACCCTAAGCCAAATCGAAAGAGAAACAAGCGAAGTGGAAGAACGCTTAAACACGCATCAAAGCGAACTGGAAAAGCTGAGAAGCGAATGGAAAACATTATTTGAGGAGCGCTTAAACCTTGAACGCGAAAAGGCTGGAAGCGAAACCACAATAGCCATTTACGAACAACTTCTGAAGGAAACATCAGCGTTTGAAAGGTTTTCCAAAGATGGCTTGAACTCAACCACACAAGAGAATAATGCGCAGTTCAAACTTTTAAGAACAGAAAATCTTAGGGAGCTTATACAAAGCTTTAGCCAAAACCTTTCAAAGTTGAAGGGCAAGATAGATGAAAACCAATTGAAAATCAAAAGCCTAGACGAAAACATCGAAAAAGTCGGCAATCAAGTTCTAGAAAACCGAGTTAAGCTGGCTTTACTTCAGTTCCGCCGTGAAAACGTCAAAAATGACTTAGAAGAAAATGAGCAACAACTGAAAAGCGCACGTACACAGCTAAACGAAGCTATAAGCCGCGCGGAGCAAACTGGACCAAGAATTGCAGTCGTCAAGAGCATAGGCGAAATCTTGGACGAGCTAAGGGTTACGGATGGGCACTTGGCGGCACTTTCAAATGTTTCCGAGGACATAGAACGCATGTACGAGTCCTACTCCAAACTGTATTTGGAGCTAAAGGAAAAGGCCAGGCTTGTTGCAGAAAACAGGGAAAAAGCCCTAGAAGAGGTTAAAACGAGAATGCAAACATGGCGAACAGTTATCCAAAGCCTACTTGACCGAGTAAGCTTGGAATACCAGAAAATCCTAAGCCAATCCCAAGCCGTCGGCGAAATCAGGCTAGTTAACGGACATGACATAGAGGCTGCTGGACTAGAAATTTTAGTGGGCTTTAAGGGTGGAAAACCAGTTCCATTAGACGCATACACACAAAGCGGTGGCGAAAGAACAACAGCCACAATGAGTTTTCTTTTGGCGTTGCAACAGCATGTCCGCTCGCCGTTTAGGGCTGTTGACGAGTACGATATCCACATGGACCCGAAAAACCGCGAGTTAATCGCTAAAATGTTAATATCAATGGTTAAGAATGCAAACGCCCAATACATTGTTATCACGCCAAGCCAAGTGACCTTCGCAAAAGAAGACGTGAACATCATCACTGTGCAAAATGTTGAGGGCAAGTCGATAATACGTGAGGTTGCCTAATGCAGTCTAAAAAAGAGCGAATAAAAGCTGGTAGAGAAAAGCTCCAGCGAATAATCGAAATGTGCAAGTCCGTTGAGGAGCGCTCCCTAGACCCCTTCTTGATAGACGTTAACGATGTTATTGCGACAATTAAGGAGTATTTTCCAGAGTGGGAAATTCCAGAAGATTTGTGCTTGGATGCGGAAACAATCCACCACATAGCCTCGGTTATAAAAATGCAAAGTGAATGGGTTAAGCACCGCTCGACATCGCTTTACACAGACCCGTTCTTGCTAGAGGAGAAGATAAGGCGAATAGGAAAAGAGGAAATCGTTGAAAGCTTCACTCATGCTTGGCACCCAACAGTCGAATTGGAGCAAATTTCGCTTCACAGCCTGGCAGAAGCCATGAAATACTGGGAAAGCCTATTACCACTAAAAGAAAGGTGGAAAGAACTCCTACCGCCAGAAATTGAAACGGGCAAGGCAACACGCAGAGAACTTGTAGAACAGAGAATCTTGCTAGACAAAGCCTTCTCCGAAGAACTGGAAAACTTTTGGCGCGAACTCAAGGAGAAAACTGCCGAAAGAGGCAAGAATGGAAAGATGGATTACTGGGATTTTATTATGGCGGAAACATACGAGGAAACAGTCCACAGGGCTTTCATGACAAGTTTCCTAATAACATATGGCTACGCAACATTGGAAATCCACCCGCTTGAAGAGGAAATCTTCATAAAACCCTACGAAAAGCCTCCAGCCAAACTCGGCAAGAAACAGCTCGTTTCAGTGCCCATAGCAATCTCGCCAGAAGAGTGGCTTAAACACAAGGGAGAACGCCCAGAATGAGCAAACGCAAAGCCTACTACGCAAGCAAAATGAAAAGAGCAGTTCACATGCTATTCTACAGGAGACACAAAAAGCCAGGCGTAAAAGGATGGGAGCTACGCAAAGCCCTAGGAGCAGACTACCCGAAGGTCCTAAAGCTTTTGGACGATTATTTGAAGGTTTTGGACTTGCAAGTTAAAACAGTCTTTGAAGAGGAAAAGCCGAAGGAAAATCCAACACTGGAAGATTTGGACAGAGCAAGGTTCTATATAACACTGCGAGGCGAATTGACGCCAAAAGAGGCGAAAATGATTGGGTGGAGAATAGACGACCTAGCGGGTTTAGCGATAGCCATAGCCTACATAATATCAAAGAAGGGAAAAGCTCCGAGAAAGGAGGTTGAAGAACTCTTACGCGAAAAACTACCAGGATGGAAGGTCGACGTCAACATTGACCGTTACATTAGGTATGGCTATTTGACGCAAGATGAAAACGAACAGCTTTATCTGGACTGGCGAACACGCGTGGAAGTGGATCAAAAAGCGCTTATAGACGCACTTTTGTCGAAGTAAAGTTTATATTTGTCGATTTTTATTTGATAATTATCGAATACTGATAGAAAGTTGTAGAATTCTAAGTGAGGTGAAACCAGTTTGTCTGACGAAACAAAAGCGGAAATAAAAAAGCTTCGCGAGGAAATTGCAAGTTTAAAAGAACAGCTCATGGACTTAAAGGAGCGAAGAAAAAGCCGTGGCATATATATAGACATAGGCAACAACGTGCGCCACTACATGGAAGACATCATGGAAAGCGTCGCCGAGGGAATAGACAGTGAACTCAAGAAATGCGTTTTCATCGGTCCGAGAGGCGTGAAAATCATAAGAGAGGAAGCCCCACCCCAAAGAGAGAGCGTCGAAAAAGTGGATTATTCCAAGGTCTCCGAGGTAATGAGCGCACTTGGTCAAGAGCATAGATTAAAAATATTGGAAGCTCTGATGAGTGGGGGAAAATACGTCAATGAGCTGCAAGAAAAACTTCCTGAAATAACTGCAAGCACACTCTCAAGTCACTTAAACGTGTTGGAAGAAGCCGGTTTAGTTGTCCAAGAAAAGGTTAGGGGTCGCTACCTAATCACAATGCCTGGCAGAATTGCCTACAAAATGGCGCTTAGGATTGCAAAGTTTGTTGAAAGCGGAGGTCAAGAGTAAATGTGGAGTCGATATCAACTAGGTAAAACCGTGTTAAAAACGGAAACCCCAATAACATTGTTACAGTCAGAGAAAGCTCAAGTCGAGGTTGACAGCAACGCTTTAGCTGTTCAAATAGAGTTTGGTGGACAGAAAAAAGGTTATGTGTTCCATGGTCGCGGCAAGTTCATTTTAGACACAATCATCGAAACCGATGAAGGTGCAATTGGTAAACCAATTGAAAGAGAAATAAATGAACCCTTCTTGATGCTAAGCGAAAACAAAGAGATAGAGCAGCATATAATCGTGGCTGATAGAGAAAACCTTGAAAGCATGGGATACCAAAGCAACCAAGAGTTTTTGGTCAAGGCGGAAGAGTTGCTGCACAAGTTTGCTGGAAAAGGATTATTAGGGCGCAATTGTTATTGTTGCTGCGGTAGTGGCTTCATTTTCGCCTTTCCAAACAAAACTGGAAAGTTGGATGTTCTCATTGCGAACGGTCCAAGGCTAGTTTTCAAGTCAACAGACAAAGTTTTCATTGCAAACAATGATAAAGTTGTTTTGAAAACTCCTCATGAAACAGTTGTTTCGAATAACCGAAAATCGGTAGTGATAAAGAAAAAGCGCTTCTAAAGCCTACTTTTTTATTTTGTGGTAGATGAAGGCTATAATGTCAATTATTATTATGACTGTTAAAATTAGAAGTGGAGTTTCCAGAAAATAAGTGAATATAAAATCGTCTTCAGCCCTAGCAACGCCAACCAGCGTGAAAAGTAGAAAAGCCGAAAATAAAGCCATCAATGTCCATCTCTTCATTTTGAACTTCTCCTAAGCATTTTAGGTTATGCTCACGTTTTGTATGTCAAAATACCTTTTGGCCAAGAAGCGCAGTCTTTCAGCGTTTCTGCCGTTCTTTCCGATGGCTACGCCCTTATCGCGGGGGTTTACGGTAACAACGGCTATTTTCTTTCCGTCCGTTCTTTCTGTGAGGCGTACTTCCTTCACTATGGCTGGTTTTAAGGCGTTTTTTATGAATTGCACAGGGTCTTCTGAATATTCGATGATTTCGTGCTTTTTTCCAGTCATGGACTCTAAAGTGCGGATGTTTCTTCCGCCTTTTCCAATTGCCACGCCTATTTGTCCTTCATTTACAACGAAAATTACGCGTCCCTGTTCCTCGTCGACTATGCAGTCTTTGACGCTTGCCCCTGTTATGCTTTCAAAAAGCGCAATGTAACGCATTTCCGTACTTGTGATTTTTATTCCGCTTGTCATTCGCTGCCTCCAGCAGTTTCCTCTGTCTCGCCTTTTTCAGCTAACTCAAGTATCTCTGAGTCGCCTGGTTCTCTTATACTTAACGCTGAAATAACATAAGGTTTTCCACAGACTGCAGCTAAATCCATTGATGAACCTTTATAGATTATTAATGGCACGTTTGAAAGTTTGCAGTAGTATTCTATGTCTTCACGTATGTTTTTCGGACAGTTTGAAGCCAAAATTATCATTTTAGCCCTTCCCGTTTTGGCGCTGTGTATGGCGGTGTTTGCGCCGAAGAAGACTTTGCCGGTTTTTACTGCTGTGGCTATTGCCTTGTCTATGTCTATCATTTCTCGTTTTTCCTCCCCATTTCGAACGTTGACATGTATAATTCAACAAGTCCCGTGCCTATTGGTATCGACTGCCCAACTATAACGTTTTCAGTTACACCCTCCAACGGGTCGCTTTCACCTTTAACAGCAGCGTCAACAATGTTTGGAACTGTTATTTCGAATGCTGCTCTAGCCAAAACGCTTGATTTCTTCCCGCTTATGCCGTGCCTTCCTATCTGCTGCACCTCACCCGTAGAGGTCATCATATCAGCGACAAGCATGACGTGGCGGACGTCAACGTCCAAACCTTGTTCTTCCAAAACGCCTTTAGACTCGTTTATTAGGGCGTTTCTGGCTGCCTCTATACCCAAGGTTTTAGCTATCTCGTGAATGTTGTTTGTTGTTGTCCGCGAGGTGTCCACTCCATAAGTTTCAAGAACTTTGGGCAAGTTTGAGCCATCTGTTCTTATAAGCCATTCTCCCTTTTCTTCGGTGACGAGAACCCGCTTTATGCCTTGTATGCCCTTAATGTAGAATGCTGAGATTTTGTCCAGCAGTTTTTTGAGGTTTTCCTCCTTTTTGGGTTTCACGCGGATAGTGTTGCCTTTCACTTTTATCGTGCAGTTTTGGATTTGCAGTTTCTCCTTAAGCTCTTCAAGTGTTACGCCCCTGTCTTCCATCATGACCTTGTTGAGTTCCACGACTATCTCGCCGTGGACTGTGTCTTCGTATATGGCTCGCGCCAAGTCCTCCAATGTTGTGTAAACTATGTTTCTGGCGATTTTAACAGCTGCTTCTCTGCTTTTTCTATGCTTTTCGGTTAGGTATATCGTCATTATGGGTGTTGATGGAATCCTCCTGGCGTCAACAATTTCTATTAGCCTCGGCAATCCCAAGGTTACGTTTTGTTCTCTAACACCAGCATAGTGGAAAGTCCTAAGCGTCATCTGTGTGCCTGGTTCTCCAATTGATTGGGCTGCAATTATGCCGACGGCTTCGCCTGGCTCCATTTGAGAGCGTTTATAATGCTCAAGGGTTAGTTTTACGGCTTTGTCCACTCCTTCCTTGCTTATTTTTGTTTTTGACAAGCTTTGTTTAAGTTCGTCTACTAGTAAGGGCGTGAGCTGGTCTTCAAATTCCTTAATTTTATTTTTGATGTATTCGGCTTCTGCGGGTTTGCCGCCTCCAGTTGCTATCCTTATTTGGTCAACGAGTCTGCTGACGTTAACGGCTTTCCCATGGTCACTTTTCGCTGGGTCAACTCCATCCTCGCCATATTTGAACTGGATTATGTCTCCAGCAGAGTTCCTAACAGTTCCATCATATTCCAAGCGTATGTGCTCGAGAGCGTTGATTAGCCGCCTTTGCATGTAACCGCTTTGCTGTGTCCTAACAGCAGTGTCAACGAGTCCTTCGCGCCCGCCCATGGCGTGGAAGAAGAATTCAATGGCGTCAAGCCCTGTTTGATAGGATGAGTAGACGAATCCCCTAGCCCTTGGACTTGGGTCGCCAGTCTTGAAGTGTGGAAGAGCGCGTCCTATGTATCCACGCAGTATTCTTTTGCCTCGCACCGACTGTTGCCCAACGCAAGCGCTCATCTGTCCAATGTTGAGGCTTGAGCCTCTTGCGCCTGTTCGCGTCATAACTATGCCAGCATTCTCAAGCGTAAAGTCCTTGTCTGCTATTTTGCCAGCCTCATCTCTAGCCTTTGCTAACTCATTCATAACGTAAATTTCAAAAGACTCTTCCAGAGTTTGTCCTGGAAGTGCAGGTAATGTGCCGCTTCGATAGCTTTCTATTAGTTCTTCAACTTTCTTCTGCACTCTTTCCATTGTTTCTTTTATTTTGTTTTCAGCTTCTGGTGAGAGAACAAGTTCCTTGTATGAGTATGTAAAGCCGCGCATTGAAATAAAGAGTTTCAGAAGCCTTGTTATCTTGTTTAGGAATTCTCTTCCAGCCTTTGTTCCATAATCCTTTATTATTCTGTGAAGGAGGCTTTCAGATTGTTCAGCGCCTATTGAACGCCTATCTATCACGCCACTTATTAGTTCGCCATTCTTCACAACAACATACGCGTCATGCGGACAGTTTTCCTCTTGACATTTGGCGCAACCTTGGCAAATTGTCGCTTTCAGAACATAGTTGAAATCTTTTGGTAGGAAGAGGCTGAAAATCTGTTTGCCAGTCCAAAGCGGCTGTGGCTCCTTTATTTTTGGTTCTGGTAGTGGTCCATCATACCCTGCTGCTGCAAGTAGCCTGCCAACCTCGCTTTTTGTTAGATAATTGTTTTTTCTCGTGAATAGGTAAGCTGCGGTTATGAAGTCTCTTATTGCCCCAATTATTGGACCGCCAAACCGTGGCGAGAGTATTTGGTCTTGAACTTGCATCAGCATTAGCGCTTCTGTGCGTGCTTCTTCGCTTTGTGGTATGTGGAGGTTCATTTCGTCTCCGTCGAAGTCCGCGTTGTATGGTGGACAAACGCAGAGATGCAGACGGAAAGTTTTGTATGGCAAAACACGCACATAATGCGCCATAATGGACATTCGGTGCAGTGATGGTTGACGGTTAAAGATGGCGATATCTCCATTTTTAAGGTGCCTCTCAACAACATAACCTGGCTCCAAAGCCTCAGCAATCTTTGTTCTGTCCGTGACAAACTCAAGCCTTATACGTTTTCCATCTGGTCTAATTATGTAAAGCGCGCCTGGATACTTTTCGGGTCCATTTATGACAAGTTTTCGCATTTCTTCAATGTTCCATTCTGTAACTTTTTCTGGCACGGACAAGCGCATGGCAACCTCTTGTGGTACGCCAACCTCGCTTATGTCAAGGTTCGGGTCTGGCGATATGACTGTTCTCGCTGAAAAGTCAACACGCTTTCCAGAAAGGTTGCTTCTGAACCTTCCCTCTTTGCCCTTCAACCTTTGCGAGAGCGTTTTTAAGGCTCTTCCTGAGCGATGTCTTGCTGGCGGTATGCCCGACGCCTCGTTGTTAAAGTATGTTGTAACGTGGTACTGCAGCAGTTCTGAAAGGTCTTGGATTATTAGTGTTGGGGCTCCAGCATCCATGTTCTCTTTTAGTCTTTGGTTTATGCGTATTATGTCCACAAGTTTGTGGGTTAAGTCGTCTTCTGAGCGTATGCCCGACTCAAGCGTTATTGATGGGCGAACGTAAACTGGTGGGACTGGAAGAACCTGCAAAACCATCCATTCTGGACGTGCAGCTTTTGGGTTAAAGCCTAAAAGTTCAAGGTCGTCGTCTGGGATGCGTTCAAGTCTTTCTCGAACCATGCTTGGAGTAAGCGGTTCAGAACCGCTTTCTGGAATCTGCTCGCTGAATTTTGTGGGTTTCTCAAAGGTTATTTTGTATTGAACTGTGCCGCAGTGCGGACACTGTTTAGTTTTTGCCTCCTGAACAACCCACTTGCTGACCTCGTCTGGAACAACACCAAGAAGCTGCTTGGTTTTAGTGATTTTCGCCTTCATGCGCTTTATGGTGTCGTCTGGCAGCAAGATGCGCCCGCAGTTTCTGCAAGTTGCCCTCAAAAGGTCATAGATTAGCTTTGTGAATTCTATGTGGATTATTGGAACGGCAAGTTCAATATGTCCAAAATGTCCTGGACACCTAGCGGCGGTGTTTCCGCATGTCTTGCATCTTTGCCGTGGTTCTAGGGTTCCAAGTCTGCCATCCATAAGTCCAGCGGTTATTGGCGCACCATCTTCATCATAAGTGTCTGGCGTTTGAATTTCCACAACTGAAAGTTTGCGAATTTCCTGCGGCGAGAACAATCCAAATCGAATTTCATCTACAACTTTATGCACTATTTCTTCTGAAGCCATAATCATGCCTTCTCCTTAAGCCTTAATCTGGGAGCAATACAAAGGCTCATCAACTCCTGCAAAAGAAGCTTAAAAGCGTATGAAACTACAACTGGAGAGATTTTCGCCTTGTCCTCGCAAACCTTGCATACATACTTGCGCTGTTTCATGTCGTAGTATGCTATGTAGCCGCAGTTTTCACAAACATAAAGCGTGTACTTATCAGACTCCTCAAGCAGCCTATCGCGTAGAAGCATTGCAGCGCCGTGACCTATTAGGCAGTCGCGCTCCATTTCGCCGAACCTTAAGCCTCCGCCTCTGGCTCTTCCCTCGGTTGGCTGTCTTGTCAACATTTGCACTTGTCCTCTTGCCCTTGCATGTATTTTGTCTGCAACCATGTGGTGGAGCTTCTGGTAATAGACTATCCCAACGAAAACGTCTGCAACGAATTTTTCTCCAGTTATCCCGTTATAGAATACTTCTGTTCCAGTGTGACTAAAGCCGAGCTTTATTAGCGCTTTTCGCAGTTCGTCAGACCTTTCACTTGTGAATGGTGTGCCGTCAACTGGTTTTCCACGGACAGCGGCAACCTTTCCAGCAATTGACTCTATGAACTGTCCAATAGTCATTCTCGATGGAATCGCATGTGGATTAATTATTATGTCTGGAACTATGCCGTCCTCGGTGAAGGGCAAATCTTCCTGTGGAACAATAAGCCCTATTACACCCTTTTGTCCATGCCGCGAGGCAAACTTGTCGCCTAACTCAGGTATTCTCTGGTCCCGCACCCTAACCTTTACGAGTTTGCTTCCCTCGCCAGACTCTGTCAAGAAAACGGCGTCAACAATGCCAGTTTCAGATGGACGCATATCCACTGAAGTGTCACGCATCGAAGGACCTTTAACCTCAAACTCCTTGTACTCTTCAATGAATCTCGGCGGGCTGATTCTACCTATGAGTACGTCTCCGCCAGCAACTGCCGCTTCTAAACTTATTATTCCGTCTGGTTCGAGCAGCCTATAATATTGTTCGCCTCTGTACCCGCGGGTTCCAGGCTCTGGCAGTGTAAACTTGTCTTTTAAACCGCCTAGGTATTGGCGGCATTCAGCCTCGTATATCCTATAAAATGTTGAGCGGGCTAAGCCTCTTTCTATTGAGGCTTTGTTGAATATTAGGGCGTCTTCCATGTTGTAGCCTTCGTAGGAGAGAACAGCCACAACACAGTTTTGTCCAGAGGGGCGGAGCTTATAGCCCATAACATCCATCAACGCGGTTTCGACAATGGGCACTTGGGGATAATGAAGTATATGCGACCTCGAGTCTACTCTTTGATGGAAGTTTGTAGCGTAGACGCCTAATGCTTGTTTCGCCATCGCTGCTTGGTAGGAGTTGCGTGGCGACTGATTATGTTCCGCGTAGGGTATTGTTGACGCGCATATCCCCAGAATAGTGTAGGTTGCAATTTCCAAATGCGTGTGTTCTGGCGTTAGCTCTTCTTGGCTGACGGCAACGTAGGCGTTTTCCTCCTCTTCAGCGTCCAAGTATTCGATTAAACCGTTTTTGACAAGGTCTTCCCAAGACCATTCTCCAGAAGCCACTTTCTCCACGTGCTCTCGTTGAAGCCTTGGCACGCCGTTATCAACTATTATTAGTGGACGCCGTACCCTTCCCTCATCACAGTTAACGTAAACCTCTTCTCTTTCAGTTTGAACTTTCGGATAGTAGGAGATGTTGACTTCTGTTGAAATTTCTCCTCTTCTTCGCCTCTCCCTGAATTCCCGCGTCAACTCTTCTGGAGAGCTGCAGTAGCCAATTATGTTTCCGTCAACAAAGACTTTGGCTCCAGAAAGCTTGAGGGTTTCATTAGCCTCTTCTATTGGGACGACTCCCATGTCAAAAAGCACTTGCTTTATCTTTTCTGGGTTGACGCCGACGGAGATGCATGCGGACAAAGCCAAATTTTTTACAAGTCCACAGTTTGAGCCTTCAGGCGTCTCGTTTGGGCATAAGCGACCCCAATGTGTTGGATGCAAGTCTCGCGCTTCAAAGTTTGGCTGGCTTCTACTAAGCGGAGACTGCAACCTTCGCAAGTGGCTTAGAGTTGAAAGGTGGTTCGTTCTATCCAAAAGTTGTGTTACACCAACTCTTCCCCTTCCCCAATTTCCAGTTGCAAGTGCATGTTGAAGCCTCTCGCTTATTATTCCTGGACGCACCGCCGCAGAAACAGTTATTATTGGACCTTTAACGCCTATGCGTTCAAGCTGATATTTTATGTCTCTGACAAGGTTTCTGAACGCTACACGGAAGAGGTCTGCAAGCAGTGGACCCGCAAGTCTTAGCCTCTTGTTTTTGAAGTGGTCTTTGTCGTCTGGTTTTCTTCTTCCAAGTTTCAGTTCGATTACGCGGCACGCCATCTCGCCTAGAAAGATTGCTTTGGCTCTTCTGCTTTGGCTTGTTCTTCCAATGTGTGGCAAAAAGTTCTTGTCGAGTATTGTTTCAGCTTTTTGGATGCGGTACTCCTCAACTTGACCATGCGCAACACGGTTGCCAATAAATAATATTGCATCTTTCACTGTGTCAACGCCTAAGGACTTTTCAAATGTTGCTTCAAGTTCTGCTTGAATATCCCCGTCCAGAGAAACTGCTTCGGCTATTTCCTTGTCTGACTCTAAACCTAGGGCGCGCATAACCACAACAAGCGGAATTTCCGAAGGTACGCCGGGCATTGAAACATATATTGCCCCGTCGGATTTCAGTTTAAGCTCGATTCTCGCCCTGAAACCAACGGTTGTTGAAAACATCTTCGCCTGATAAACTGGTGTTGCGCCTTTCTCGTCTATGTCAACTATGATGCGGTTAGGAGCCAAATCCTCCATTGCAACAATAACGCGTTCTGAACCGTTAACAACAAAGTAGCCTCCAGGGTCGTCTGGGTCTTCTCCGCAAGCTATTAGTTCTTCCCGTGAAAGTTGCGACAGGAAGCATAGCTTTGATTTCAGCATTACTGGGATGTTTCCGATGAACACGAGTTCAGTGTCTTGTTCTCTGCCGTCAATTACTGGGGTCATTTCAAGCGCTATTGGCGCGGCGTAGGTTAGGTTGCGGAGTCTTGCCTCCATCGGGTAAATTTCATGTTTTGTCCCGTCAACTTCCGTCGTGTACGGTCCAGTTATCCTAGTTTGTGGGTCTATTATCCAAACTTGTCCAAGTTTAACTTTGTAGGGGCTTTCTGGAACTTCTATTGGAATTTCGCCAACCTCGTCTATAACTTCTTGAAGCCCATGGTCAATGAACTCGTTGAAAGAATCCAGATGCTGACGCACCAAACCCTTTTCTCTAAAGAATGCTTTCAACAGTTGATTCCTATCCTCTTTTGAAAATTCAGCCAATCACATAATCCTCCATTTTAATTTTAAACATGAGCGGGTACGGAACACTCGACGCATAGCTTTTCAAACTTTCAATTTCCTCCAATGCGAGGGTCATCCAACTAAAAAGTCTCCAATTTTAAAGAGCTAAAAACGTAAACCACACACCCCATTAATAAACTTTTTTGTGCAAAATCCACATTCACACTCGGCAAACACTATTAATGGGAAAGAATTCGAGAAAAACTTGTAAGCGGCGGTAGCAAGCCAAGTCAAAATGTTGTAAAAGTTACATTACTGTATTATTGAAAGTCGTTAGATGGATGGAAGGGATAGGCTCAATAAAAGACTCTCACATACAACATTATCAACATTGGAAAAGGATAATAGAAACCAAAAGAAGTTAAGAAAATGAACTTTGCCCTTCAAGGTGCAGGGGTGGCAGAGCATGGTCAAACCCGCACTAAGCAAAGATTGGGGCTAAATGCGCGGGACTCAAGATCCCGTCCCATAGGGGTTCGTGGGTTCAAATCCCACCCCCTGCACCATTTTGTCAAGCTAATTTTTGTTTTTTGATTGTTTTGGGGTTTGTTTGCTTATTTTTAAGTTGTTTTTGTGTTTCAGATTCTGGGTTAACAATGTATATATGGTGTGGCTTTTTAGTAGATAACTACCTTTGGTGGTCATATTGTGCACCTACCAAGTTGTTCAGGAAGGTGTACAGCTGAATCTCGAGGAACATTTTAAGCCATTAAATATTGGAAGAGTTATGCTTGCCAAGAAGGGCCAGAAGATTTATGGCGTTGTGATTGAAGCGCAAGTGGAGAGAAGCGCGCTTAGAAAATTATCAACGCTTGCAGACGATTTGGGCATTGTTGTTCGTTACATTCAATTTTCAATGGAGGAGCTGAATAAGCCAGCTTTAACGGCAATAGCGTTCCTAGACTTTTCAGATGCGAAGGTTTCAGTTGAAGAAGCTTTAAAACTTGTTAAAAGCCAAAGCTTTGTGATTGACGCCAAACCCATAAAGCCCAATAGGAACGGCATTATTTACGATAACTACTTTTTCCCGCTGGTTATTGCCGAAAACCAGAGAGTTGTAATATTTAGAAAATTGATTTACGAAGCTCTATTCAACGGTGTTAGGAAGAAGTTCGGCTCTGCAGGCGACGCCATGCTGTATTATCAAGGCTTTACTGTTGGAGTTGAAGCGTATGACGAGTATGTTAGGGCTGCTGGTTCAGAAAAGCCAGAAGATTTGATAGAGGCTGCCAAGGCAATTAACATGACGTTGGGTTGGGGGATAATTGACGATGTACGGGTGGACGTTAAGAGGGGAAAGGCACAGTTGCGGATATATCAGAGCTTTGAGTGCGAACTTGGCAAAGGCTCTGAAAAACCCTACAGCCAGTTTTATAGGGGAGCTGTTGCTGGACTTTTTGCACGATTTTTTGGAAAAGATGTTAAGGTTGACGAAGTTAAATGCATTGCGAAGGGAGACCCTTACTGTGAATTCCTAATTAAATCCGAATTTAAATCTTAAAATTTTTATATTTTGCAAAATCAAAATTATTGAACCACATGGTTGGGGCGCAGGCGCGCCTATGACAGGCGAAGGAAAAGGAAAAGTTGTAAATAGAGGGAAAAAATACAGCAAAATTTTCGTTTACATACCTAAGGAGGTTTCCACAGACACAAGTTTTCCGTTCAAGGTCGGCGAGGATGTAACTGTGAAAATTGATGGGAAAAGATTAATCATAGAAAAACGAAAGCAATAAACAACGAAATGCAGAGCGTAAGCGAAGTGAACGTGGAAATTGGAAGATAAAAAATTGCCTCCTGGACAAAGGAAAGCGGTGGGTGTTCCTTTACGCCACATAGGAGATATTCCGCATGTTAGCGTTGAAACGTGGCGTCTGGAGGTTTACGGCGAGGTTGAAACGCCGAAGGTGTTCAGTTTTGATGATTTAGGGCGTATGCCAAAAGTAGTGGTTGTTTCTGATTTTCATTGCGTGGAGGGTTGGAGCCTGTTGGACAGTAAGTGGGAGGGAACACCGTTTAAGGCTATTGTGGATGTTGTCAAGCCTAAGGCGACAGCGAAACATGTGAGTTTTGAATGTTATGATGGTTATACAACTTCGCTTCCACTTTCAGAGTTGCTTAAAGAAGGCGTTATCTTAGCTTATAAGTTGGATGATAAGCCTTTGCCTCTTGAAAGGGGTGGACCAGTCAGGCTTGTTGTTCCGCACAAATACGCCTATAAGAGTCCGATGTGGCTGAGGAAAGTGAAATTCTCTTCTGTCCGTGAGCTGGGGTATTGGGAAAAGCACGGCTACAGTGACACTGCTGACCCGTGGAAAGAGGATAGGCGCGCCTGGTAGAGCATTTATTGTGGTTTTGTTTTGTATTTTTGTTGCACTTTTATACCATAACGTTTATTAAGACTTACGACACTGTAGGCTAAAAACGGTGGATGAAAGAATGAAAAAACGACCAGACACAAACAAAAAAATTGAAGAGCTAAAATCTGAAATGTTAACAGTCGACTTTCTGATATGCGAAACAATCATTCGCGACAAAATAGTATAAGCAACAATCACTTCATGATTACCCTATAAAACTCACGATTAAGCAAAGGATATATCTCACCATCTATTTTAGAAAACTACAACTTTGAAGATACGAGGCATAACAAAGGCGAATCCAAGTGGAGCTAAAGGATAAAATACTTAAACTGAAAAGGGAAAAGAAAGCAATAATACTCGCACATAACTACCAGCGACCAGAAATTCAAGACATTGCAGACTACGTTGGCGACAGCATAGAATTAAGCCGAAAGGCAATGGAAGAAAAAGAAGCAGAAATAATACTTTTTTCCGCTGTGGATTTTATGGCTGAATCCGCAGCTATACTTAACCCAGAAAAGAAAGTTCTGCTACCAACACTTGGCGCACGCTGTCCAATGGCGCAGATGCTCACGGTTGACGAAATTAAGAGGTGGAAAGTTCTCTATCCGCTTGTGCCAGTCGTCCTATACATTAATACACTGGCATCGGCAAAGGCTTACTGTGACGTTTGCTGCACTTCAGCTAATGCCATTGAAGTTGTAGAGTCAATAAACGCGGAAACTATCCTCTTTGGACCAGACAGAAACTTGGCTGAACATGTTCAAGAAAAAACTAGAAAAACAATTATTCCAATTCCAGAGTGGGGATTCTGTCCCACACACTTGCTCTTTCAGCCAGAAGAAGTGCATGTTCTTAAAGCGCAATATCCAGACGCCGTGGTCATGGTCCATCCAGAATGTACACTTGAAATGCGCAGGATAGCCGACTTCGTTGGAAGCACCTCACAGATGTGCCGTTACGCAAGAGAAAGCAACGCAAAAACATTCATTGTAGCAACTGAAGAGGGGCTTATACACCGCCTAAAAAAGGATAACCCGCACAAACAGTTTATCCTAGCGTATGAAGAAGCTGTATGCCCGAACATGAAGGTGAACACTCTTGAAAGGCTTTACACTGCGTTAAAGGAGGAAAAATACGTCGTTAATGTTCCAGAGCCAATAGCAAAACACGCAAGAAAAGCCTTAGAACGAATGTTCGAAATAACAAACAAGAAAAGCTAAACGTGAACAATCGTCATCTTAAGTATTTTAACACCCCTTTTCGAAGCTAACTCGTCGCTCAACTTTCTGATTTCCTCAGCCTTCCCCTTAACCGCAATTGCCTCTAGACAGTCACGCTCACTGAGGTGAATATGCATAGTCGAACAAATTATATGCGAATAGCGATGCTGAATATCCGTTAACATACTCTCCAATCCCCTAACCTCATGGTCATAAAGCACCGTTAAAATGCCAGCCTGCTCGCCGCTTTCCTCCTGAAGCCACTTCTTCTCGGAAACAAAAAGCCTCACAGCGTCTTGAACAGCTTTTGAGCGGTTCTCATAACCCATTTTATTGATTACTTCGTCAAAATCCTTAAGCAAATCTGGCGGAAAAGTAACGCCCACACGAACAATCCTCGACACAAACTTTCCCCCACCACTACCTAAAAAGGTTCACAATAAAACCTTTACTAGACCCACCATCAACAGCAAACTAGCCTTCGCCGTTTGGAAAATCTAGAGGGGGCTAGTCACTATTGGCTTGTTTTAACTCCAAAAACATGTTGAAAACGCTTTTGGTTTTTGACAGTAAGGCTTTTATTTTAATTGGTAATACTAAAATGCATAAAAGTGTTACCGAGGTATTCGCACTTGCACATACCAGACGGCTTAATAACACCAGAAATCGCCGCATTAATGTACGCAGTATCCATCACTTTCCTCGCATGGTCCTGGAGAAAAGCAAAAGCCACCTATGAAAAGTCTCTAGCCCCGCTTCTGGCAGTTTCAAGCGCATTCACATTCGTGGCACAAATGATAAACTTCCCAATAGCATACGGAACAAGCGGACACCTCGTCGGCGGAACCTTTCTCGCCGTACTCTTGGGACCTTACGCCGCAGCTTTAGGCATGACTGTAGTGCTGCTTATGCAAGCGCTGTTCTTCGCAGACGGCGGCATAATGGCGCTTGGAGCAAACATCTTCAACATGGCAGTGATAGGCGCACTAAGCTTCTTCATAATAAAACACCTCGCAAAAAACACCAGCAGGAAAAGCTTGCTCTTCGCAAGCGTCTTCATCGCCTCTTGGCTTTCAGTGGTTTTAGGCGCACTAGCATGCGCGTTGGAAATCTCTCCTGCATTTTCAAACGTTGGAGGTGTAACAGCCACAATTCCAGCCATGCTCTTTTGGCATGTCCTAATAGGACTAGGCGAAGCAGCAATCACAACAACAATAACAACGCAGCTTTGGAAATTGCAGCCAACAGCACTCAGCGGACTAAACATTTTAAGGAGGGGAGAACATGCGAGGCTACCTTAAAGCCATAATCATAACATTGGTCTGTTTGGCAGTTCTGACACCATTCGCCTCAGAATTTCCAGACGGCCTAGAAAAGGTTGTTGAAACCTTCCAAATAGAAGAAAAAGAGCCAATCTGGAACGGTTTAATGCCAGACTACACGCTGCCAACAATAGAGGACAAATACGCTTCAACGCTGTTGGCTGGAGTCTGCGGCTTCTTCCTCGTGTTAATAACGGCGTACACAATAGGCTTGACGGCAACAAAACCAAGAGGAGAAAAAGTGAATAACAAAAAACACTTGACGGCGCAAGACGTAGCGCTGGTAGGCGTATTCTGCGCGTTATGGGTGGTCCTTAACCTATATGTTGGTCCACTCGGTTTCCAATTGTGGAGACTCCCAATACTATGCGATTTCTCAGCTTTCTTCACACTTCTATTAACAACTTGGGCTACTGGTAGGTTTGGAACAGCATCCATGGTCGGCATAATAGGCGCCATAATCGTGCTGATGCTGAGATCTTCACCGCACATGATAGGCTTCGCACTCTCAGCAATACTATTTGACGCGCTCATGTTTGCGAGTAAACATGAAATCAACCCAAAACCAAAACATTTAGCCACAACAATTTTTGCAACAACAACATCCGCCTACCTCGCTGGAGTAATCATCGGTATCTTCTTCAGCAACAAAACTTTAGAGTGGGCAACAATAGAGTGGGCACTAACATTTTGGGGAGTACTCCACCTACTAGGCGGAATACTAGGCTTGGCTATAACGTTGCCAGTCATAGGCGCATTAGAAAAAGCAAAAGTAAGGAGAATCATTAGTGCCTAAAACAAGCGAGAAACTTGATTCCGCGATAAAAAGGGCGCGTGAACTTCATGGACATTTAGGTCCATTTTTAGTTGTTGGTGTTAGGATAGGCGAATATGCGAAGAAAACGCTGAAGGGAGAAATGAAAGTATCTGTTAAGGTTCCTATGATAACGCCTCTTTCATGCATCATTGACGGAATACAAGCGTCAACTCAATGCACAGTGGGAAATGGAAAACTGTCAATAGAAGAATCTGAAAAGGAAATAGTAGCCCATTTCAAGCTGCAGAAAACTCAAAAATCCATAAAAGTTTGTGTGAAGCCCCAGTTAATAGAAGAGCTTAAACAAAAACTCTCGCAAGGAATGTCAAATGAGGAATTGGCGCGGATAGTGGCGTGCGCTTCTGACAGCGAGATGTTTACTGTAGAAAAGCAATAAATAGTTTAAAGTAGCCCTTAAACCTAAAATGGAAAACAATGATTTAGAAATAGCCAAAACAAGGCTAAAGCAAAAGCATTTGACACTTTCTATAGTAAAAAATGGCGAAACCCTCTTTGAAACGGCATCTTATGGAATTTCGGGTTTTCTAGAAGCCGTGGAAAAGCTTGGAGAAAAACTGCATGGAAGCTCAGTTGCAGACAAAGTTGTTGGGAAGGCAATAGCACTATTATGCGTTTATGCAGAGGTGAAAGCTGTTTACGCAATTATATTAAGCGAAAAAGCCAAGGAGGTTCTGCAAAAGCATGCGATTCGGCACGAGTGGGAAACACTTGTTGAAAAAATTTTGGCTCCAAACAAGACTGAAGTTTGTCCATTCGAAAAGCTTGCAGGTGAACTAACTAACCCAGCCGAAGCTTACATAAAGTTTAAGGTTCTTCAAAACAAACTAAAAGGCGACGGATGAAGAAGCATGAGTGAAAAACGCGAACAATTTATATCAGACGAAGACAAAGAACTTGAACATCTACGCGCAAAGAAAATGCAAAAGTTGATGAAAACCCTAAAGGAGAAAGAAGAAATGCCGACAGAACCAGTGCATTTGACAGATTCAAACTTTGACAATGTGGTCAACAAAAGCGCTTTAGCCCTAATAGACTTTTGGGCTCCATGGTGTGGTCCATGCCGAGCACTCGCACCAACAATAGATGAACTATGCAAAGAATACGATGGAAAAATTTTAATTGGAAAGCTAAACGTTGATGAGAACCCGCAGACAGCAGAACGCTTCCAGATTTTCAGCATCCCAACACTTGTGCTCATGAAAAATGGGAAAGAGGTTGACAGAATAGTCGGGCTTGTCCCAAAAAGCCGCATTGAAGCAATCCTAAACAAGTATTTGAGGTAAAACTCCATGGACATACAAGAAAAACGAGTGATAGGCGCCCTCTTATTACTGCTAGGATTCTCGTTTCTCGCAATAGGCATATATACTGGACAACTGAATAAAGTAATTGAACTTTTAAAAACCATTTTTAGACAATTCTAGAAAAAGGGTTTTAAACCAACCCAACCAGTAAACGCATAACCATCTAAAAGCGTGTGATGCCATAATGTGTCCAGCAATTGAAAGCATAAAAGGCGAACATGACGGACTTCTCGAAACCGCTCGGCTGATGTTAATAGCCGCAAGAACAGCCCCAAAAACAGCGGGCATTGACGACATATTAACATGCATAGTTTATGACAAGGAAAAGGAAGCCATAGCTGAAATGATGGAAAAAATAGCTGAAGAAAGAAAAATTGAAGGCTTCAAAAGAGACGCAAAAAACGTCAGAGACTCAGAAGCAGTCGTTTTAATTGGCGTTAGAGGAAACAAAAGCGTGGGATTAAACTGCAGTGCCTGCGGCAGCAAAAACTGCAAGGAATTCGACGGGAAAGAGAAAAGGCTTGGACAAGATTTCTATGGACCAAACTGTATCTTCAAAGCCTTAGACCTCGGAATAGCCTTAGGCTCAGCAGTTAAAATCGCAAGCATTTTAAACATTGACAACCGCATAATGTACCGCGTAGGCACAGCCGCCATAAGATTAAAACTGCTACCAGAAGCAACGGTCATTATGGGAATACCCATATCCGCAAAAGGCAAAAACATATACTTTGACAGACGCTAAACGCATTTAGCTTTGCTCCCTCATTTTTTCATACATCTTCTCCAAAGTCCAACGAATACTCGATTTAAGCTCCCTCAAACGATCCTCATCAACATTCTTCACGTAAATTTCACGGAAAACGTCGCCATCCTTAACAATATTATATGAAAAAACTTTTTCTGGCGGCAGCTGCCCAGCCCTTGCCAATTCTAAATCCTTCTCCTGCATCTTCATCAAAACCCTTTCAACGAGAAAAGAATTAAACGGCGGCGTATTAACACTGAAACTCTTATCTTCGGCTGGCACAACACGCAAGAAATCTTTGCCTATATAAAGCGTTGCAAGCAACTCGCCAGATGTAGTCTTTAGCTGGATCACACTTTCATACTCTGCTGCTGGTGCAGACGCTACTTCAGCCTCAGTTTTTGCAACTATTTCTGCCCGTTTAAATCCTTTTTCTAACAATATTGACTTTACAAGTTCAAGCGTTGTTTCTAGCTCTTCAAGCTCAGACTTGAGTTGCTCAATCTTTTTCTCAAGTTTCTCTTTAAACTCGACAAGCCTCTTTATCCTTTCAGCATCCTGCGACATCTTGTCTTCACAGAATATATTTTAAACGATCACCCTTATCAAACCTTTGAAACTGCGCGATAAACTTCAACTTTCGATAGTGACATCGTTCAATAAAAGGCGACCGCCCGAAAGCTTAATAGCCTCAAACTTAACATTCAATTCTCTCTCAAGAAAATTCTCAAACTCCTGAAAAACAAGACTCTCCGTCTCGTTTATTTTTGCACAGAGATTTTTCCCCTCTAACAACGGACTTAAATCGTAAAGCGCAATATGTCCGTAAAATTCTGGATTTTCAAGAATCTCCCGTAAAAGCGCCTTTGAAGGGGGCTCCAAAAAAAGCCAAGCCGTATATGCAGCCTCAACAACTTTGTAAGCCAAACCCTCCTGAACTGCGCATTTCCTGCTTGAAGCAATCTTTTTGAATGATGACGGGTGAACGTTTCTAGCATACAAAAAATTGTGATATTCGTCACCAACCCTAATCAAATCCTCATTTTCAGAAGCCTTCCAACCGTGTCGACTGCATATAGATTTAAACTTTTCAAGAATCTCCCAGACTTTAGGCATCTTCATGTTTAAATCACGACCTTTCTGTTAGAATCTTCTAGAACAATATTCTATTATGTCACACTCAAATTTAAACTTATTTGCGATATTTTCCGTAAAAAAGTCGGAAAACTTGAATTTATTCGGAAAATTGTTTAAAAAATGGCTGTTCAACGCACGTTTAATGAAATACTCCATTAAAAGTTTTAAGGGAAAACAATAAATTTTTCTACATCTTTCCGATAAAAAGCAATAAATCCAGAGAAAATACGGTAATAAGAAGGAGCGAAGCTATTTGAAGATTAAAAATAATGCGCTATCTCTAGACGCTTTAGACTACAAAATTCTGGAGGCATTACAAGCAGATGCTAGGCAAACATACACTGACATAGGAAGACGTCTGGGAATAGCCCACTCAACAGTATACGACAGAATAAGACGATTAGAAAAATATGGAGTGATAAAACAGTATACAGCCCTAGTTGACACAGAAAACATCGGAGAAAAAAGCATAACCGCCATAATGGCCATCTACACAGACCCAAAAGAAAGCGAAAAAGTTGCAAAAACCCTCAGCAGCTTTCAACAAATACTGGAAGTGTACATGTCGCTTTCAGAGGAACTGCAAGTAATAGCAAAAGTTATTGCCAAAGATCAAGAGGCACTACATTCTTTTATTGCCAATTCCGTCGCTCCATTGCCAGGTGTCCTAAGAATTCGCACTGCAATCATAACGAAGAAGTTTAAGGAAGCAATGTTTTCTGTGGCAAGTAGAACAGTGAAATAAATTTAATAAGTTGAACATTTAATATAATTGGAGAAGTTCACCTTGAAAGAGGAGGCAAATCAGAAAATCCTAAAAACTTTCCCTAGAGAAAAAGCATTCTACTTCTTTACCTCAATAGGAAACTACACAGGCGAAAGCGCAGCATCCCTAAAAGAGTTCATGGAAAAAATAAAAGAAGTTAACGTGAAATCACTCGAGTTTCACCTTCAACGTGGAGATTTTGAAAAATGGATAAACGAAGTTTTAGAGGACAAGAAATTAGCTGAAGACATAGCAAAACTGCAGAAAGCAAACTTAACTGGAGACAGCCTCCGCAACCAGCTTTACACATTAGTATGGAGACGTTACCAACAGTTGACAAATATTCTCTAACTTTATCCGCTCTACTCGAGTTTCAACATTAATCGCTAAAAACGGAAAAATGCCCAAAATAACAGTCATAAGACTTTTAGAGCGTTCTGCGTCAGCAAGAAGATCAGATATTGTGAGGTCTCCCGCCTCAAGCGGATGGAACGCCATCCGCGTTGTTATACCATATTCTGGGTAAGTACGCTCCAAATTTGCTATAGAACCTTCCAACGTCATATTTTGAAATAGAAGAAGTCTTTCAAGAAACGTTATGGTGCAACTGTCTGTGTCGTCTGGGAAGATCATGTCTGTCCAGCCAACATAAGCCTTTGCCCCTTTAGAGATAAATGCTTCGGCTAGTGACGCTTTGTTTAAGCTCCAGCAACCCATAGCTATGACTATGCTTTTTGGAAAGCGCCCTTCTAGTCTTAGTATAAAGTTGGAGGTTATTGCACAATAAAGTTTTCCTGGGCGATATGAGTAGTTGCCTGGAACTACAAGGTCTCCTAGATATTTGTTTGGAACCCACTCTTCAGATGTGAAAAGGTCTACTGTGGAGTTATCCTCTCTCATTGCCGAATGCACTCTCAATACTATTATTCCATAATTGTCGACAGCCAGTTTTTTAAAAAATTCAACATCCAAACTTTTATTTTTGTATTTTACAGAAAAGCCCCGCGATTCCAAAATGCGTGTAGCTTCCGCAACAAATGTTGCATTCGGTGCATCTTGTGCCAGCTGGTCAATTATTATGGCGTTTGTTGAGAACGGAATTTCCGACGATTGCAAAGCAAAGATTGCGAAGATTATGGCTATCGTCAATGATAGGGCTATTGAAACTGCAAGCAACTGTTTTTGCGAAAGCCGATGCCCCTCTTTCTTTAAGCTCTTCTCTTTGTTTTTAGCCATTTGCTGCTGGACTCCAGACTGATGGCTTTGTAAAATTGGAAAATCGTGGAATATATGTTTACTTTCTTTTTCGTCTTATTGAAACCAAAACCAAGCCAGACAAAACCATTAAAGTTGCGTAGGCTGTAAGCAGTGAAACTGGAGTATTCGTTGCAAGCGAGAATGAGTACCCGCCAACTGGAACCGATGCAACGACTATCCTTGCGACGCCAGATTGTGCAGTATTGTTGTTTGCATCAGTCACTTTTAGATAAACGTAGTATATACCAGCCGATGTTGGTTTAAATATCCAAGAGCTTGCGTTTGCTCCTGTAACTACTGCGTCGTTTAAGTACCACTGATAAGCGTAAGGCGATGTTCCTCTAGTGACGTTTGAAGTGAATGTTACTTGTTGACCGACCAATATTGAGGCTGACGTGGGACTTATTGAAACGCTTGGCGGTGTTGGAGCCGTCTTAAAGAAGGCTTTTAGAACGTAGTTGGCGTTCATTGTAACAGTGCATGTTGTAGCTGTGCCCACGTTTGTGCCGTTAAGCTCCCAATGGTCAAACACGTAGCCAGAGCTTGGGCTTGCTGTTACTTGGACTGGTGTGCCCGCTGCGTAGGTGTATGTGCCTGGAGTTGGATTTGTTGTTCCGCCTGTGGTGGTTTCAATTTTTAGCGTGTAGGTTATCGCTTGTGGCGTGTAGTGGGCTGTAGCCATATGAGGAGCATTCATAACCACTGTTATTGGGTTTACGCCGTTTCCTTGAGATGCTCCATCAACATCCCAATAGTTGAAATTGTATCCTGAAACGCTCTGAGCCGTGAGGGTTACGCTTGTTGCTGCGTCATACCACCAACTATTGGTTGGGCCCGCCTCGCCAGAAGGATTCCTTGTTGGTTGTGGGTTTAAGCCCGCTGGATCAGTAATCACAGTCAATAAGTACTGTGTTTTCCAGTTCCACGTTATGCTTGAAGGTGCGTTCAGCGTGAAGCCTACGCTTGTGCCAGTTCCAGATGGTGGAACGCTGCCCGTTCCAGTCCATCCAGTGCATACATAGCGTGTTCCAGTTGGACCGGAAACTGGTGAGTCAACGGAGGCTGTTATGCTGCTTCCAGCGTCGTACCATCCTGAAGTGGGAGAGGGTGAGCCGTACGCAGACGAAACTTGGAGGTAATATTGCGTCTTATAGTTTCCAGTTACAGTTGTGTCTGCGGTCACTGTTATTGGTGATGAAGGCCCAACAACGCTTACAAGTGTAAACCGTTTGCCAGAAACTGTGCTTGAAACCGTGCCTTCATACGAGTAAACTATTACGCTGTTTTCGTCAACCCAAATGCTGTAGGGCAAGTTTGAATAGGTTAATGGTGTGCCATTAACAGTAGCCACAGTTCCGCTTGCATCTGCGCCCAAACCAGTCTGTGCGAAAGTAACTTGATACTGGTGCACGTAATTTGCGGTTACAGTTTTCGGCTCATCAACAAGCACAGTTGTCGAAGGCGAATACGGATCGGTTATTTCAGCCATGTTAGCTGTTGTCCAACTTACAAAACGGTAACGCGATCCTCCTGGAACATATTCAGGCGTTGATATGGCTGCGTATGTTCCAGCATCATACCAACCAGTTCCAGAAGGCGTAGTCACTCCAGGCGGGTTTGTAGGTAAACTCAAATAGTACTGGGTCTTCCAGCCTGCTATCGCCGTTTTTGGACCATTCATTATTATTGGGTTACTTTGCGCGTAGTTTGTTCCAGAGGCGTCACCACTCCAGCTTGTAAAGACTCTCCGTGTTCCATTTCCATGGTCAACAACGCCCGTGTTTAGTGTTGCGTATGCTGTTGAGCCGCTTAAATACCAACCTTCACCGCCCACGGTGCCGAAGGGGGAGGAAACCGTCAAGTAATATTCGATGATGTAGTGGGCGGTTGCGGTGTGGTTGGCATCCATGACAACCGTTATTGGGTTACCCGCCTTTGGTGTTCCATCCACGTCCCAATAGTTAAACCTGTAACGTGCGCCTGCTGATATTGGCACGGTCTCCGGAGCAGTTAAGATGACTTCTGTGTTTTCGTTATACCAGTTTTCGCCTGGAATCGTTGTAATGCCTTCTGGGTCTGTCTTAACTTCTAGGTAGTATCTTATTGGAACCACTGTTATCGTTTTTGTTTCTATGTCCCATCTGCCCTCGCTGTCTGTAACGTTAAGGGTGACTATGTAGTCGCCCGCTGTTGCGTAAACATGAGTTATTACGGGGTCGCTCTCTTCAACAATCGGCGTGCCATCGCCAAAGTCCCAAGCATAACTTACTATTACGCCTCCATCTGGGGTTGATATCGACGCGTCAAAAGTTACCGTTTCGCCTCTCTGTGGATAATATGGATTCCAGGTGAAGTCTGCTATTGGCGCTTTTTCTACTGTAAGTTGTTTGGATGTTGTGTCCCATTTTCCTTCGCTGTCGGTGACGTTCAACGTCACAGTGTAGGTTCCATAATTCTCGTATGCATGGGTTATTATTGGATTACTTGTTGATGTGACGTTGCCATCTCCGAAGCTCCAAGTGTAGCTTACTATTACGCCTCCGTCTGGACTGGACGCGGAGGCATCAAAGGTTACAACTTCATGAATTAGAGGGTCTGGGGGAGAGATCGTGAACGCTGCAATTGGATGTTGACTAACATGAATTGCTGCTGTTTCATCATCTGTTAAACCATCGTTATCTGTGACCGTTAATTTAACAATGTAGTCTCCGAAGGAGGTATAGGCATGGTAGGTTATTGGGTCGTTTTCAATAACAATTGGTGTGCCATCACCAAAATCCCAAGTGTAACTTACAATGTTGCCGTCTGGGTCATAGCTCGCAGAAGCATCAAAAGTTACGATTTGGTTTACTTCGGGATATGTTGGCGTAAAAGTGAAGCTTGCAATTGGCGGTTGTTGGGGCGGAGCGCCTGGCTGTAATAGGACGGTTGAATCCTCGGAGAGGGGGTTATGTGTTATATACCCACTACTTGGCGGTGCGTATGAAACTGTTTTTCCGTAAGCGTCAAAATGCATCCTCACGCCATTTGCGTCTGAAAATGTAACGGAAACAACCAGATCCACATAACTCTTTTTCCCAATCAAACCAACGTTAATAACAGTATCATTAAACCATGTTGGATAAACATCACCGGAAGGCCAAGTCCACAGCTTATACGGTTTAGGCGTGCCCCACTTAAAAGCAGATTTAGGCACACTCGTGCTATTCACAACAAGCGACA